>Ga0180222_1000245_pt1 | contig 90137 bp, 80 predicted proteins | sample eDN5th37CKraftOP_FD_151336 | JGI IMG/M metagenome (GOLD analysis project Ga0180222, IMG submission 151336) | Enriched Organic Plus compost microbial communities from Emeryville, California, USA - eDNA 5th pass 37_C Kraft OP (version 2) (version 2) ... | reverse complement strand
AGTCACCGTCGCGCAGGGCAGCGGTGCCGTCGCCGCCGCCCCCGACATAGTCCATGAAGAGCATGGGGCTGCGCATATAGATCAGGCCCGGCGCTCCCGGCCCGGAAGCGCCGCGGATATCGATCTCGACGCTGGCGAACGGGCGGCCGACGGCCTGCGCCGGCAGGCCGGGGTCGGCGTCGGTCCAGGCAATGAAACTGGCCTCGGACGCGCCGTAGAACTCCACGATGCGCGCCTGCGGGAACAGGGCGCGCAGCGCCGGCGTGCGGTGCCGCATCCAGCGCGCGCCGCTGATCATGACGTGGCGCACACCCGGGATGGGCCCGCGTCCGCGCCGGGCGGCCAGTTCCAGCATGACCGCCAGCTGGCTGGGCACCGCCACCAGGCAGGCCGCCTCGCCCGCGGCCAGGCTGTCCAGGGTGCGCGCCGCGGAGAACTGCTCCTGCACCACCACGCCGGCGCCGGTCCATATGCCCAGCAGCATGCCGAACAGGAATAGCGAATGGGACATGCGGCCAGGCGCCAGCACCCGCGTGCCGGCGCCCGGCCCGAAGGCTTCGAGTCCGGCCCGGAAGCTTTCGGTCCAGGACCGGTGGTGGCGCCGGAACCCCTTGGGCACGCCGGTGCTGCCCGAAGTGAAACCTATGTAGAACGGCGTGAACGGCCCCGGCGCGGGCAGGTCCGCCGGATCCCGGGAGATGGTGGCGAGCACCTGCCGCCGCACGGCCTCGGGCCAGTCGGAATCGCCTACCGCCGCGCAGCGGCCGCTGGCGACGATGCCCAGGAAATCGGCCAGGCGGGCCGGCATGTCGGCGTGCCCGTCGACCCAGGCCACGGCCGGCGCGCGCTCGCGCGCCAGCGCGGCGGCGCGCCGCCGGACGGCGGCATCCAGTTCGGCGAAGGCCAGCCGGCGGCGGCCGTCGTCGATGGCGACGGCATCGGGCCGCCGGCGCGCCCAGTAGGCGACCGGCGCGTCGACGGTCTCGAATACCGGCCCTTCGCCAGCCGGACCGGACGCACTCATGCCGCGGTCCGGCCTCCGAAGCTCCAGTCGGGCACGCTGCGCGCGACCGTATGGACCACCAGGGCGCACAACCCGCACTTGACCAGGTCGCCCGGCACGAAGGCCAGCGATGCGACGGTGGCCTGCCAGGGCGAGAGCTTGGCCAGCAGCACCAGCCCGGCGATGCCGAAGGCGTACTCGACCGCAATGCCGCCGGCCACCGCGGCCGCGAAGGCGCGCAGGGCCAGCCGCCGCGGCCCCTGGCCCGGCAACGCGCGCATGACCCAGCTGGTGGCCACGGCGCCGAACAGCATGCCGACCAGGAAACCGCCGGACGGCGCGACGAACACGCCCAGCCCGCCCCGGCCGCCCGAGAGCAGCGGCAGGCCCATGGCCACCGCGGCCAGGAACAGCAGCAGCGCCTGGCAGGCCTGGCGCGGCGCCAGCAGGCAACCCGCGAGCATGACGCCCAGGGTCTGGATGGTGATGGGCACGCCGAACGGCAGGTCGATCTTGGGAATCAGCCCGAACACGGCCAGCAACGCGGCGAACAGGGCCACCAGGGCCAGGGAGCGGGACGGTGCGGCGGAAGTCATGGTCGGTCTCGGCGGCAGGGATGCGGATCGGTGCGGAATCAGCCGCCCAGACGGGCAGCCAGGGCGTCGGCCACGCGGCGGGCGGTCAGCAGCATGCGCACCGTCAGCGGCGCCAGCAGGGCGAAGCCGCCGGGCCGGCCGGTGCGGGCGCGGTGGGCGTCGTCCATGCGCCGCCACTGGACGAAAAAATGCTCCGTGAACCGGAGCATCAGCCCCAATCCCAGGGCCAGCCTGCCGGTTTTCAGGCCCAGGCGGTCGAAGGGCCGCAGCAGGGTCTCGAAAACGTCCAGCAGTTCGTCGAAACGGGTGGTCAGTGTCAGCATCACGCCCAGCAGCGAGGCGCTCATCAATCGTAGCACGCTGACCAGGCCGACTTCGGGCTGCCCGGCCAGGGCGTGGAACAACGCGACCAGGCCGGCGGCCAGGGAGACCGAGACGACCAGCCGCAGCGCGGGGCGTACCGACGGGCCCAGCGAGGCAAAGGCCGCGGCCACCGCGGCCGCGCCGGCGGCCAGCCACGCCGGCCGGTCGACCGCGAAAAAAGCCGTGCCCAGCACGGCGATGGCCAGCAGCTTGGCCCCGGCCGGCACCGCGTGCAGCCAGGTCCGCCGGTCGCTGTAGAGGCTACGCACGGCAGGCCCGCAGCGGCACCGGCGCGGCACCGGCTGCCGGCTGCGAGGCCCGCGCCCGGACGTCGGCCTCGTAGGCGGCACAGACGCGGGCGCCCTCGCCGTCGTCGCGCACCGCGCCGCGCTCGATCCACACGACCCGCTCGAAGCCGCGCACGTGGTCCAGCACGTGGGTGGAGACCAGCACCTGTTGCCCCGCCCGCCCGATATCGGCCGCGAGCGCGGCCTGGCCAGGCAGGTCCAGGCTGGCGTAAGGCTCGTCCAGCAGGAGCACGCGGGGCGCGGCGATCAACATGGCCAGCAGGCAGACGTGCTGGCGCTGGCCCTGGCTCAGGCTTTCGATGGCGCGGTCGGCCCAGCCGGCCAGCCCCCGGGCCGACAGGAACTCGCGGGCGCGCTCCCGTGCCTCGCGCCGGGGCAGGCGGGCAGGAGACAGGCTGAAGGCGAGCTCCTCCACCACCGTGGGAAAGACGATCTGGTCGTCGGGGTTCTGGAACATCAGCCCCACCAGGCCAGGCAGCCGCGCGCGCCCGGTGCGCACGTCGCAGCCGCACACCGAGACCGTGCCCGAGGCCGGCGCTTCCAGCCCGCAGATCAGGCGGAACAGACTGCTCTTGCCCGCGCCGTTGTCGCCGATCAGGCCGATGCGCGGCTCGCGCAGCGACAGCGACAGGCCCTGGAACACGGGAGTCGCCCCCCGCGTGAGCGTGACGCCGGCGATCTCGATGCCGGGCTCGGCGGATGCGGGCAGCGTCATGGATCAGGGCGCGATGGGCGGCACGGCCTCGGGGAACGTCCGCGGCCGATGCAGGATGGGCCAGGACTTGCCCTTGAGCAGGATGTCCCAGTACAGATACGGCAGGAAGGTGGTCTTCAGCCACCAGTAGAAGCGCCGCGGCACGCGCGGGTCCGCCGGGAAGCTGGGCGTGACCACGCCGTCGTAGCAGAACTCCGCCAGCATGACCTTGCCGGCGGAGGTGGTGAGTGGGCAGGACGCATAGCCGTCGTAGCGGCCGGAAGGCGCGCCGCCGCGCAGCTGCGCCAGGATGTTGGCGGCGGCCACCGGCGCCTGGTTCTTGACCGCCGCGGCGGTCTTGCTGTTGGGCGTGGAGGTGCAATCGCCGATGCCGAAGACGTTGGGATGGCGCACGTGCTGCAGCGTGGCGCGGTCGACCTCCAGCCAGCCGCCGGCATCGGCCAGCGCGCTTTCCCTCACGAAGCGCGGCGCGCGCTGGGGCGGCACGACGTGGATCATGTCGAAGGGCACCGTCTCGCGGGTCTTCTGGCCGTCCTTGACAACCTCGAACACGGCCTGGCGGCCCGGCCCGTCCACCGCGACTAGGTTGCGGCCGTAGTGCGCGGCGGCGCCGTAGTCGGCCATGACCTGGTCCAGGGCCTTGGCGTAGAACGGCACGCCGAACATGGACGCGCCCGGCGTGTAAAAACCCAGCGACACCCGGCGCCCCTGGCGGCGGAAATGGTCCGCCGCCAGGTACAGGATCTTCTGCGGCGCGCCGGCGCACTTGATGGGCATGGCCGGCTGGGTGAACAGCGCCGCCCCGCCCTGCAGGCGGCTGATGCACTCCCAGGTATAGGGCGCGAGGTCGTAGCGGTAATTGCTGGTCACGCCGTTGCTGCCCAGGGAGCCGGACAGGCCTTCGATGGCGTCCCAGTTCAGTTCGATGCCGGCGGCCACCAGCAGGCAGTCGTAGCCCAGCCGCCGGCCGTCTTCGAGCACGACGCGGTTCTGCTCCGGCTCGAAGCCGGCGACGCTGCCCGCCACCAGCGTGACGCCGGACGGCACGCAGGCGGCCATGGCGCGGCGGGTGCGGGCCGCGTCGTAGCGGCCGCCGCCGACCAACGTCCAGGCCGGCTGGTAGTAATGGTATTCGGACGGCTCGATCACCGCGATCTTCAGCGCCGGGTCCCGGCGGCGCAGCCGCGCCGCCACGCTCAGGCCGCCGGCGCCCGCGCCCACGATCAGGACGGGAAAATGCGTGTCTGTCATCGATGTCTCCCGCGGCCGCCGGGCCGCAAAGCGGAATTATGATCCAAAACGCCCGGCCGGCCCGGCAGCGCGCCATGGCGAACGCCCCGCCGGTCCGGCGCCGGCCGCCGCGGAACGAACGGGGTATCGTGCGGTCTATGCGGTATCGTCCCCGGCGGGCCGGCCCCGCCGCCCAGCCTTCCCGGCTCCCCTTTTGCTTCCCGACCCGGGCCTGCGCCCGGGCATCCCGATACATGCCCCGCAATACCCTGGACCTGCGCGGGCCCGCCTTCCGGGCGGCGCTCGGTTTCACTTTCCGGCACTGGCGCCGGCAGCCCTGGCGCATCGGCGGCATCGCCGCGCTGGCGCTGCTGGCCGCAGCCGCCGACGTGCTCACGCCCCTTTATGCGGGACGCCTGGCCGAGGCGGTGGCCTCCGGCGCGGCCGGCAGCGCCGCCGCCCTGGACGCAGCGCTGTCCGCGTTCTGGCTGCTGGCGGCGCTGGGCCTGGGCGGCACCCTGCTGCGGCAGGCCGTCTTCATGAACATCATCGCCCTCACGCTGCGGATGATGAGCGACATCGCCGCCCACGCCTTCCACCGCGTGCAGCGCTTCTCGTCGGACTGGCACGCCAACAGCTTCGCCGGCTCCACGGTGCGCAAGATCACGCGCGGCATGTGGGCGCTGGACCTGCTCAACGACACGCTGCTGATCGCCCTCTTTCCCTCGCTGGCGATGCTGGCGGGCGCCACGGTGCTGCTGGGGGCGCACTGGCCGCTCGTCGGCGCGGTGGTGGGCGCCGGCTCGCTGGCCTATATCGCGATCACGGTGGCGATATCGCTGGGCTTCGTCGCGCCCGCGGCGCGCCTGGCCAACGCCTGGGACACCCGCCTGGGCGGCGCGCTGGCCGACGCCGTCACCTGCAACGCCGTGGTCAAGGCCTTCGGCGCCGAGTCGCGCGAGGACGCGCGGCTCGGCCGGGTGATAGGCAAGTGGCGCCGGCGCACCCGGCGCACCTGGGTGCGCGGCACGCTCAACGGCGGGGTGCAGGGCGCCATGCTGGTGGCGATGCAGGTGGGCATGCTGGGCGCCGCGCTGCTCCTGTGGCGCCGGGGCCTGGCCGGCGTCGGAGACCTGACCTTCGCCATGACCATGTTCTTCGTGCTCAAGGGCTACCTGCGCGACGTGGGCATGCACGTGCGCAACGTGCAGCGCTCGGTCAACGACATGGAGGAACTGGTGGCGCTGGACTCCCAGCCGCTGGGCATCGAGGACCGCCCCGGCGCGCCGCCCATCGCCATCGGCGCGGGCGAGATCCGTTTCGAGAATGTCGGGTTCCGCTACGGCGCGCACGACGCCCCGCTCTACTCCGGGTTCTCGGCGCATATCGCCGCCGGCGAGCGCGTGGGCCTGGTCGGGCCGTCCGGGTCGGGCAAGACCACCTTCATCAAGCTCGTGCAGCGGCTGCACGACGTATCCGCCGGCCGCATCCTGATCGACGGGCAGGATATCGCCGCGGTACGCCAGGCCTCGCTGCGCAGCCGCATCGCCATCGTGCAGCAGGAGCCGCTGCTGTTCCACCGCACGCTGGCCGAGAACATCGCCTACGCCCGGCCCGGCGCCAGCCAGGCCGAGATCGAGGCGGCCGCGCGGCAGGCCAACGCCCACGATTTCATCGCCGCGCTGCCCAAGGGCTACCGCACCCTGGTCGGCGAGCGCGGCGTCAAGCTATCGGGCGGCGAGCGCCAGCGCGTGGCCATCGCCCGCGCCTTCCTGGCCGACGCGCCCATCCTGATCCTGGACGAAGCCACTTCCAGCCTCGACAGTGAAAGCGAGGCGCTGATCCAGCAGGCCATGGAACGCCTGATGGCCGGGCGCACGACGCTGGTGGTGGCGCACCGGCTTTCCACCGTGCGGGCCATGGACCGGCTGCTGGTGCTGGACCGCGGCCGCATCGTCGAACAGGGCACGCACGACGCGCTGGTCGGCATCCCGGGCGGGACCTACCGCAGGCTGTTCGAGCGCCAGGTGCTGGAGCTCACCGGCGAATGGCGGCAGGTCCGGGCCGCGCGCGTAGCCATGGCCGCGGGATAGGCCGCGGCGATACACTGGGCCGTCGCGGCCCGCACGCAGCCAGGCCGCCTACGGCGATCGCTTCCATGGCCCCCATCGCACACCACCCGCCGCCGGCCGGCCCATGCCGGCCCATGGCCCGCCGCGCCCGATGGCTGGGCGCCGGATTGCTGGCGCTCGCGCAGACGGCCGGCGCCGCCTGCGCCTGGCCCGACTGGGAGGCCTTCAAGCAGGCGCACCTGAGCACGGACGGCCGCGTGATCGACACCGGTTCGCCCCAGCAGGCCACGGTATCGGAAGGCCAGGCCTACGCGATGTTCTTCGCCCTGGCGGCCGGCGACCGGGAAACCTTCGAGCGGGTGCTCGCCTGGACTGCCGACAATCTCGCGCAAGGCGACCTGACAACCCGCCTGCCGGCCTGGATCTGGGGCAGGAAAACGCCGGAGTCCGGCGGCGACCCGTCCGGCCTGCAGGCGCAATGGGGCGTGCTCGACGACAACCCGGCCTCGGACGCCGACATGTGGATCGCCTACGCGCTGCTGGAGGCCGGCCGGCTCTGGCGCGAGGACCGCTACGGCGAACTGGGCCAGGCCGTGGCGCGCAACATCGCGGCGCGCGAGACCGCCGTGCTGCCCGGCCTGGGGCGCACGGTGCTGCCGGGGCCCTACGGCTTCCAGATCACGGAATCGGCCTGGCGGCTCAACCCCAGCTACGTGCCGCGCCAGGTGGTCCTGAGGCTGGCCGCGGCGGTGCCCGAATGGAAGCCCGCCGTCGACTCGTCGCTGCGGCTGGTGACCGGCACGGCGCCGCGCGGCTACGCGCCCGACTGGGTCGAATACCACCACGGCCCGGGCTTCCGGCCCGACGCGCAGACCGGCGCGGTCAGCGCCTACAACGCCATCCGCGTCTACCTGTGGGCGGGCCTGCTCGCGCCGCAGGACCCGCGCCGCGCCGCCATCCTGCGCACCTTCTCGCCCCTGGCCGAGCACGTGCAGACGCATGGCGCGCCACCCGAAACCGTGGACACGCGCACCGGCGCGGCCGGCCCGAACGACGGCAACGCCGGGTTCTCGGCGGCCGTGGCGCCCTATCTCGCCGCGCTCGGACGGGCCGATCTGGCGCAGGCGCAGGCGCGGCGCACGCGCGCCATGGCGCGGGAGGCGCCGCTGGGCTATTACAGTTCGGTGCTGGCGCTCTTCGGCCTGGGCTTTCTCGACGGCTTCTACCGCTTCGACGCCGCCGGGCGCCTGCAGCCGGCCTGGACGAGGCGCTGTCCCGCGGCCGTCGATGCCGCGCCCGCGCCGGCGCGACCGTGAAAACCGCCGTGCTGCCGGGCCAGGGCCGTGGGTCGCCTGCTCGGCGGATTTATATTAGAATATACTAATAAATAAAAGATGCGAGACTGACAGTTCCCCGCCCCCGGCGGCATCGCGCGCCGGGACGCCATTGCCGTAACCGGAGGCTCACGCCATGCCCGACGCACCGCCGGACTCCGCCCTCGACGCCGCCATCTCGACCGTGCAGCGCGCGCTGCACGGCGAAGCGCCGCGCCCCCAGGTGGCGTCCTTCTTCGACGAAGCCACCTTCACCGTTAGCCACGTGGTGTCCGATCCCGGCTCCGATACGTGCGCGCTCATCGACAGCGTCCTGGATTTCGATCCCGCCAGCGGCCGCACGGGCCGGGCATCCGCCGAGGCGCTGGTACGCCATGTGCGGGAAAGCGGGCTGCGCGCGCAATGGCTGCTGGAAACGCACGTCCACGCCGACCACCTGTCGGCCGCGCCGCTGCTGCAGGAACGCCTGGGCGGGCAGCTGGCCATCGGCCAGCACATCTCGCAAGTGCAGCAGACCTTCGGCAAGGTATTCAATGCCGGGACGGAATTCGCCCGCGACGGCAGCCAGTTCGACCACCTGTTTTCCGACGGCGAACGGTTCCGTATCGGCGGGCTGGAGGCCGTCGCCCTGCACGTGCCCGGCCACACGCCGGCCTGCATGGCCTACGTGATCGGCGACTCGGTGTTCGCGGGCGACACCCTGTTCATGCCCGACTACGGCACCGCGCGCTGCGACTTCCCGGGCGGCGACGCGGCCACGCTCTACCGCTCCATCCGCCGCCTGCTGGCGCTGCCCGGCGCCGCTCGGGTCTTCGCCTGCCACGACTACAAGGCACCGGGGCGCGACGCCTACGCCTGGGAAACCACCATCGAGGCGCAACGCACCGGCAACGTCCACGTCCGCGAAGGCGTGTCCGAGCAGGAGTTCGTAGCCATGCGGGAAGCACGCGACCGCACGCTGGCCATGCCGCGCCTGATCCTGCCGTCGATCCAGGTCAACATGCGCGCTGGCCACCTGCCCGAACCCGAATCCAACGGCATGCGCTATCTCAAGCTGCCCCTGGACGCCCTATGAACGCCCTGCCCGTCCTGCCCTGGACTTGGCCGGCCGCCGGCGGCCTGCTCATCGGCCTGGCCGCCGGCCTGTACTGGCTGCTGGACGGCCGTGTCGCGGGCGTTTCCGGCATGGCCGCCAGCGCCGCCGGCCTGGCGCACGCCGCGCCCCGCGACCTGTCGGCGCTGTTCCTGCTCGGCCTGCCGGCCGGCGCATGGCTGGCGCAGCATTGGCTGCGGGCGCCGGACCTCCGGGTGACCGCATCCTGGACGCTGCTGGCCGCCGGCGGTCTGCTGGTCGGATACGGCACGCGCCTGGGCTCGGGCTGCACCAGCGGGCACGGCGTGTGCGGGCTGGCGCGCCTGTCGCCTCGCTCGATCGCCGCCACCGCAGTCTTCATGGCGGCAGCCGCCGCCACGGTCTACGTGCAGCGGCACCTGGCGGGGGGCCCGGCGTCATGATGCGCGTCTGCGCCCTGCTGTGCGGCCTGCTGTTCGGGGCCGGCCTGGCGGTTTCCGACATGATCAACCCGGCGCGCGTGCTGGCTTTCCTGGATGTCGCCGGGCAGTGGGATCCGTCGCTGGCCTTCGTCATGGCCGGCGCCCTGCTGCCCTCCAGCGTGGCCTACGCCCTGTCCCGCCGGCGCGCCCGCCCGCTGCTGGCCGATGCGTTCCATGGGCCTTCGGCCCGCCGCATCGACGCCCGCCTGCTGGCCGGCGCAGCGCTGTTCGGCATCGGCTGGGGGCTGGTGGGGCTGTGCCCCGGCCCGGCGGTGGCCGCCCTCGTCACGCTGTGCCCCGCCTTTCTGGCGTTCGCCGCGGCGATGCTGGCGGGCATGGCGCTGTACCGGCTGCAGCACGACCGCGCGCCCTGAGCGCCTGTGCCGCGCCCGGCACAGGCATGCCGCATGCCGGCATCGATCACAATACCGCAACCGTTCGCCACACTTGACACGCAACGCTACAAACGCGCCGGCCGCGCCTGCGCGCGCGCAATCCTCGCTATCATTGCGGCGCGCCCCGATCGCGTCCCATTCATCCCGACTCCCGCGAGGACACCCACGATGCAACGCTCCCGCCTCTTCCCGGCACTGTTCCTGGCCCTGATGGCCCTCGTCCTGACCGCCTGCTCGGGCGGCAAGCCGGAATCCACCGTCGAGGATTTCTACCGCGCGGCCGCCAAGGGCGACGTCGACAAGGCAACGGCGCTCATTTCCTTCGCCAGCGTGCCCGCGGCGCAGATGGTGCAGGCCAAGGGCAAGGTGCAGATGATCGTGGGCGAAATGCAGAGCCGCATCCAGGCCAACGACGGCCTGGACGGCGTCGAGATCCTGGAATCGCGCCAGGACGAAAGCGGCAAGAGCGCCACCGTGCGCGCCAAGGTCAAGTTCAAGAACGGCAAGGACCAGACCGAAACCCATCGCCTGGTCGACGAAGACGGCGGCTGGAAGATCCTCCTGAAGTGACGCGCGCGCGCCCGGCTGCGCGCCGCGCCGCCCTGCTGCTGCTCGTCGCCGCGGCGCGCGCCGCCGGCGCCGCGGACCTGCCGGCCGGCGTCCAGGCCGGCGACCTGATCTTCCGCGAGGGCACCGAGCCCGTCAGTGCCGCCGTCATGGCCGTGGACGACAGCGGCTTCAGCCACGTGGGCATGCTGGTCGGCGGCCCGGACGGCTGGCAGGTACTGCACGCGACGCCGTCGGAAATGCCCGGTCGGCCCGACGGCGTGGTGCTCGATCCCCTGGATTTCTTCGTGGATGCCGCACGGGCGCGGCGCTACGCGGTCTACCGCGTGGACGCCGACGCCGGCCGGCGCAGCCGCGCGCTGGAAGCGGCGCGTGCCATGCTGGGCCGGCCCTTCCGCATCGCCGACCCCGCGGGCACCTATTGCACCGAGCTGGTATGGCAGGCCTGGCGCGACGCCGGCCTGGACCTGCAGGCGCGATTCACGGCGCTTGCCCTGCCGCTGCTGCCGGGCCGCTACCTGCTGCCCGGCGGCCTGCTCGCCTCGCCCCGGCTGCATCCCGCGGAGCCGGCCACGGCGGCCGCGCCACGGCAATTGGCCAAACCCGCCGGGGCTACGTACAATCCGCGGCCATGAGCGGCCATTCCCTCACCTTCCTGCATGCGCCACGGCCCGCGCCATCCCCGGGGCTACCCGCGGGGACGCGCCGCGCGGGACCCGCCGGCCGCCGGCCCGCTCCCATCCGCAGACTCGCCGCACATGACTGAGCCCGGCGACCTGCCTTCCCACTCCACGCGCAACACCTAGGTCGCCGGGCAGCCTCCCGCGCAACGAACGCGCCTGCTCCCGCGGGCGCGGCTTTGCATTTCCCGCGCCCGCGGGAAAGGTAGGTACGGCATGGACATCACTAAGGCCTTCATCAAGGCCAAGCAACCCTGCGCGGACGGTTTCCGCTGGTATGTGCGGCACGCCCGGCAGGACAGCACGTACCAGGACATCCTGGACGCGCTCGTGGCCGACGGCCGGGTGGAAGACGCCTGCTGGCTGCTGGACCAGTTCGGGCCCACCGCCTCGGTGCTGGCCGCCGACGCGCTGGAAGCCGGGGCCATCGTCTTCGCCGGCACGATAGACGTGCGCGGACCCATCGGCGTGGATACGGTGCTGCGGGCCGGACGCATGCTGCGCGCGGGCGGCGGCATCGCGGCAGGCGGCGATATCCGTGCCGGCGGGGACATTGTCTGCGGAGGCGCCCTGCGCAGCGGCGGCGCGATCCGGGCCGGCGGCCTGGTACAGGCGGCCTGGACCATCGAGGCGAGCTGCGAACTGGCCTGCGAAACGCTGCGCACGGGTGGCGACCTGCTCTGCGCGGCCGGGGCGGAAATCTCGGGAGACTGCCGCGTGGGCCAGGCGCTGCAGGCCGGCGGGCCGCTGTTGTGCGGCAAGGGCGTGCAGGCGGGCGCGGACATCGAATGCGGCGGGCGCGTGCGGGCGGGCCACGGCATCGCCTGCGGCGGCGCGCTGCGCGCCGCCGGGCACATCGCCGCGGGCTGGGGCATACGGACCCGCGGCGACATCCTGGCGCACGGCTCGATACAGGTCGGGGAAAGCCTGGCCGCCGAAGGCGATATCCGCGTGGCCGAAGGCTACGGCATCTACGCCGGCGTGGAGATCGACGCGCACGCATGGGAATCGTGCGCGGCGGTGCACGCCTGCCGGCGACCGTCGGCGCTGCGCAGCGGCTGGTGGGCCGGCCCCCTGCCCGGCTCGGCCTGGACGCCCGCGAGCCACGGGGAAGACCGGTGAGAATAGACGTCCGGCCCGACGACGCCCGGCTCGAGGCCGAACTCGACGCCCTGCACGCCAGGCTCGCGGCCGCGGGCCGCCTGCCCGCCCCGCAGCCCGCGGGCTGCGGCGGCCTGCGGGTATGGCGGCACGAAACCGACGGCGAATTCCACGTCTACGTCGAGGATGCGCGGGCCGGCCTGCTGGCCGGCTGCACGGTCTTCAACCGCCTCATCGAAGTCGACCGCCGCCTGGACCGCTGGGTGCGTTCGCCGCATTCGCGCTACCGGCCCGCCTACCGCCGGCTGGGCCTGGCCTCGCTGGTCTACCGGCGGGAGCTCGACGCCGGCTTCTGCCTGATCAGCGGCGCGCGCCAGTCGGCCGCCGCCCACGCGCTGTGGCAGGCCCTGGCGCGGCGCTACGAATGCGGCTACGTGCGGCTGTACGGCAAGCGCCTGGCGAAGCTGGGCGCGGCGCCGCCGCCGGACGAGCGCGACGGACTGCTCATGCGCATGGCGCTGTGCGGGCGCGGATGGACGCTCGCGCGACTGGCCGCGCACGGCGTGCGCCCGTCCTGAGGTTCGATAGAAATCGCCGCGCCCAACGCGCTTGAGGCGCCAAGTTGCGCAACCGGGAGTCTCAACCAGCGCCTACAAATCTTTGCACCCCATGTCGGGAGCGAATAGAAATGTCCGGTTTTATAGCTCGTGAAATGTCCGCTTGGTTGTCCGGCGGCAAGACGGCGTAGGGCGCAGCCTGGAGCCGTCTTGCCGCCGGGCGCGGCCGCCCGTTGGACGGGTCAGGCGGCCAATTGGCGCAGGGGTTCGAACCATGCGCCGTGCTCATCATAGCGGGCCAGGAGCGCGGGCCGTAGAACACAGCCAGGGTCGCGTCCACATAGCGATGCACGCGCACCCGGCGCTTGACGTAATGGTGGCGCAGCTCGTCGGGCGGGATCTGCAGGGACATGCCTTCGAAGCTCACGCAGTTGTTGTTGCCTACCGTGCGCTCGAAGTGCTCGCACAGGATGTCCGGCAAGGCCGTGCCGATATAGGGCACGAACCCGCTGCCGGCCTGGGCCGCGGGTACGGCGAACTCTTGGTTATGCCAGGGTAGCTAGTACTGCTGTAGATACCGGTTGGCGCTGGCCATGTCGGTAATCCCGAGCTTGTCCAGCTCGCGCAGCGCGCAAAACAGACCGTGGCGGGCGATCGTCTGGCCGATGCCGTGCAGGCTGCTGGCCGTGCCTTCCTGCCGGCAGAAGAACATCGATAGGTGCTCGCCGGTGGCCTCGTCCATCGTCACCGCCAGATCCCAGTACTGCCCGGACACCCACTCATGGGTGCTGGCGTCCTGGCGCACCAGCATACCCGGCACCGGCGCGCGCTCGCGCCGCTTGCGGTGCTTGCCCCGACCCTTGGCGCGCGCCACCGCGCCGTGCTCCTGCAACGTCTTCTTGACCCACGTGTAGCTGCGCTCACCACCGTGCTCGCGCTGGTACCAGCCATAAAAGTGCTTGACGTTCCAGCCCTTGTAGTCGCGCCGGTACAACGCCACGATGCGCACCACCTCATCGACCGGAGCGCGCCAGTGCGAGAGTTGGCTGATCCGCTTGTCGATCAGACCCTCCAGGCCATCGGCCTCATAACGGGCGGTCTGACGGCGAAACGTCCGGTCGCACACCCCAAGCGCCGCCTCGCTCTGGCTCATCCGCCCGCTTTGCCAGCCTTCCAGCGCTTCTTCGAATCTCAACATCCGGGTCTCCTGTAACCACGTCGCCCGGCCTTGGGGAGGTGCCTTCATCGCTCACCCCAAAACCGGAAAATTTACGTGCTACAGAACCGGACATTTCATGAACTCCTAACAACCGTCAAGGCCCGGCTTGAGTCCCCGCCCCGCCTGGCCTAGAATCGGCCTTTTCCGGCCTCCTGCCGGGAACATCTGCTGGTTGGAGAGGACGCCATGTCATCAGACGCCCTGTTCCAATTGGGGATCGTCTCAGTCTTCCTGAACACCTCCCAAACGGAAACCCCCGTCGCCCCGTCGACGCCCGCCCTGCCACGCGCGATCCGCCGCATGGCTGCGCATGTGCGCGCCGGCCATCCGCGCAGCGTGATCGCCGCGCCCGTGCTGCGCGCCATCCTGCACGACGGGCGAAGACCCTCCTGAGCCGGTCTCGCAAGAGACCGCCCCGCCCCCGCCCGGCGCCGCCTTCCGGCGCGCCGGCCTGCCCATTGCACGCCCCGCCCGGGCGTGCGATCCCGTTTCCCAGAACCGTGATCCAGACGCCCTACTACCTTATCGACAAGACCCGCCTGCTGCGCAACATGGCGCGCATCGACCGCGTGCGCCACGGCTCCGGCGCCAAGGTGCTGCTGGCGCTGAAGTGCTTCGCTTCCTGGTCGGTCTTCGATCTCATGCGCCCGCACATGGACGGCACGACGTCCTCGTCGCTCTACGAAGTGCGGCTGGGGCGCGAGAAGTTCGGCGGCGAGACCCACGCCTACAGCGTGGCCTACGCGGACCACGAAATCTGCGAAGTGATCGCGCATGCCGACAAGGTGATCTTCAACAGCCTGGGGCAGCTTGAGCGCCATGCGGCGCGCGCCTCGGGCAAGCCGCTGGGGCTGCGCATCAACCCTGGCGTCAGCGCCGCCCGCTACGACCTGGCGGACCCGGCGCGGCCGTTCAGCCGGCTGGGCGAAAGCGACCCCGCGCGCATCGCCGACGTCGTCGACCGACTCGACGGATTCATGATCCACAACAATTGCGAGAACGGCGATTTCGTCCGGTTCGATGCCATGCTGGACGCCGTCGAAGACCGCTACGGCCACCTGATCGGCCGCGTCAGCTGGGTCAGCCTGGGCGGCGGCATCCATTTCACGGCCGAGGACTATCCGCTGGAAGCCTTCTGCGCGCGGCTCGCACGCTTCGCCGAGCGCCACGGCGTGCAAGTCTACCTGGAGCCGGGCGAAGCCGCGGTGGCCGACAGCGCCAGCCTGGAAACCACCGTGCTCGATACGCCCGTGAACGGCAAACGGCTGGCCGTGGTCGACGCCTCGACCGAAGCTCACATGCCCGACCTGCTGGTCTACGGCCTGCAGGCGCGGGTCGAGCCCGGCGCCGGCCCCCACCGCTACCAGGTATGCGGCAAGTCCTGCCTGGCAGGCGACGTTTTTGGGGAATTCGATTTCCCCGAGCCGCTGCAGGTGGGCAGCCGCATTTCGCTGCGCGACGCCGCCGGCTACACCATGGTCAAGAAGAACTGGTTCAACGGCCTGGCCATGCCCGCCATCGCCGTGCGCGAGCCCGATGGCAGCGAACGCCTGGTACGCGAGTTCGGCTACCAGGATTACGTGGACAGCCTGTCCTGAGCGGACGGCACCGACGATGCAAGGAGACCCCGGAATGAAACGCAACGTTCTGATCATCGGCGCGGGCGGCGTGGCCCACGTGGCGGCGCACCAGTGCGCCCGGCGCAATGCCGTGCTGGGCGACATCCACATCGCGTCGCGCACGCCGTCCAAGTGCCGGGCGATCATCGAGTCCATCCACGCGCGCGGCAGCCTGCAGCAGCCGGGCGTGCTGCGCGCGCACGCGCTGGACGCGATGGACACGGCCGCCACCGCCGCGCTGATACGCGCCACCCGCGCCGGCATCGTCATCAACCTCGGCGCCGCCTTCATCAACATGTCCGTGCTGCAGGCCTGCCTGGAAACCGGCGCGGCCTACATCGACACCGCCATCCACGAAGACCCCGACAAGGTCTGCGAACCGCCTCCGTGGTACGCCAACCACGAATGGACGCGCAGCCGCGACTGCGCGCGCGCCGGCGTCACCGCCATACTCGGCGCCGGCTTCGACCCTGGCGTAGTCAACGCCTACGCCAGGCTGGCCTGCGACGAATACTTCGACCGCGTCGATTCAATAGACATCGTGGACATCAACGCCGGCCGCCACGGGCGCTACTTTGCCACCAACTTCGACCCGGAAGTGAACTTTCGCGAGTTCACCGGCACGGTCTGGTCCTGGCAGGGCCGCCAATGGCAGGCGTCGCAGATGTTCGAATACCGCAAGGAATGGGACCTGCCCGTGGTAGGACGGCAGACCGCCTATCTCACCGGACACGACGAACTGCATTCCCTGTCCCGGCACCTGGACGTGCCGGACCTGCGCTTCTGGATGGGATTCGGCGACCACTACATCAACGTGTTCACCGTGCTCAGGAACCTGGGCCTGCTTTCCGAGCGCCCGGTGCGCACCGCCGAGGGACTGGAAGTGGTCCCGCTCAAGGTGGTCAAGGCCGTGCTGCCGGACCCTGCGTCGCTGGCGCCGACGTACTCGGGCAAGACCTGCATCGGCAACCTGGTGCGCGGCGAGAAAGACGGCCGGCCGCGCGAGATCTTCGTCTACAACATCTGCGACCACCTGGCCTCGTACCGCGACGTCGGCAGCCAGGCCATTTCGTTCACGGCCGGCGTGCCGGCCGCGGCCGCCGCATTGCTGGTGGCCGCGGGCGCCTGGGACGTGGGCCGCATGGCCAATATCGAGGAACTGCCGCCGCGCCCCTTCCTGGAATGCATCGCCGGCATGGGGCTGGACACCTATGTGCGCGAGGACGGCCAGGACCTGCCGGTGGCGGTCGGCACGGCGCGGGACGCCGTCCCGGCTCCCGACGCGACGGGAACGGCGGGCTAGCAGAGGCCGCCCATCAGCAGCCGCGCGCCGTAGGCCAGCGCGCCGAACCCCAGGGCCGCGATCGCCAGCGCGGCGAGCACGGGCCGGATCCAGCTCGACAGGCTGGGGCCCGCGTAGCGGAAGACCAGCACCCGATAGGCAATTGCCAGGATGCTGACCGCATAGAGATAACAGCCCGCCTCCACGATGCCGGGCCGGCACAGTGCGAAGCCCACCATGAAGATCGCAGTACCTACCATGAAGGCGGGCAGGCCCACGACATAACCCACCGCCCGCCACGCCCCGACCGTGCCCACGAACCATTCGCCGCCCGGCTCGCCTGCGGGGGACGCGGAAGCCTGGCCTGGCTGCGGGCGGGAGTCGGGAGTCGTCATGGCTATGCGGCGGAATCGGGGCAAAGGCGAAAGCGCCCCGGCACGGGGCATGCCTGCGGAGTTTACGACGATACGCCGCCGCTGGCCTGCGCGCCGGGCGCGTTGCCGGCTTTCCCGGAATCGCACGACAGGGCCGGCCATCGCGGACCGGCGGGCCGCGGCAATCTGCGGCCGCGGATTCAGTACGCCACGGTAACCGAACCCAGCACCGTGCGTGGCGCCCCCATGCCGTTGTATGCCGGCGCCAGCCAATAGGCTTTGTTGGCGATATTCTGCACTTCCAGGCGGAAAGTCGTGTCGTGGCCGCCGAGGCGGGTGCGGTAGCGTGCGCCCAGATCGACGCGGGTCCAGCCGGGAACGAACTCGCTGTTCGTGTCGCGCAGCGCCTGGCGCGTGCTGCTCATGACGTTGCCGGTCAGGGTCAGGCCCGGCAGCGCGGCCACGTCGTATTCCGCACCGAGCTTGAGCAGCGCGCGCGGAATGCCGGCGACCCGGTTACCCGCGTTGCCGCCGGCCGCCGAGCCTTCGTAGGTGGCGAAGTTGAATGCGACTCCCCCCAGCAGGCGCAGGCCGCGCCAGGGTTCGCCCATGGTGGTCAGTTCGACGCCGCGGTTGCGGGTGTCGCCCAGCACGCGGTAGGTATTGTTCGCGTCGTAGCCGGCGTCCGGCCGCTCGATCTGGAACAGGCTCAGCGTCACGGCCCAGTCGCCCTGGTCGTATTTCACCCCCGCCTCGTACTGCTTGCTCTTGTAGGGCGGCAGCGACTGACCGGCGTTGGCGGCGTCGGAAGGCGCGACGCCGCCCGCGCTCAGGCCTTGCGTGTAATTGCCGTACAGGGAAAGCGACGGCGTTGCCTTCCAGACCAGCGCGACCGCTGGCGAGACGGCGTCGGCGTCGTAGTATTCGTCCCACGCGTAGTTGTCGCTGCGCACCCACTGCTTGCGCACGCCCAGCGTCAGCAGCACGGTATCGTCGGCGAAGGAAAGCGTATCGGCGATGCCGACGCTGCGCAGCCGGTCGCGCGAGGCCAGGTCATAGGGCACGCCCGTCGGTTCGGGTGCGGGACCGTAGTCGAGCCGGTAGATGTTGCTGTGCCAGGAGGGAAGGTCGTCGAAGGTTTCCTCGGCGTCGTAGGTCTTGGCCTGATAGCCGGTAACATTGAAGTTCAGCGTATGCCGCACCGGCCCGGTGGAAAAGTTGCCGCGCAGGCCGACCAGCCCGCTGTAGCTGCGGGTCTGCGTCGACCAGTAGTACCACATGTCGGAAGTGTTGCCCGCCAGGTCGTTGATGTCGATGTGGTTGGCCAGCGAAGTGAAGCGCGAGGAGCGGCCGCCGAAGGCGGCATATGCCAGCCAGTCCGCGTTCAGGTCGAATTCCGCGCGCGCCACGGCGGCGTTGTCCTGGTTGCGGTAGTACGAGTCGGGCGAATTGAGCAGGCGCGACGGGCTGGGCGGCGTGGGCACGCCGCTGTCGTAGATGTCGCCGTAAAAGCCCCAATAGCCGAAACCCTTGGCCTTTTCCCGGCTGGTGAAAATGTCGGCAGACAGGCGCAGGCGGTCCGAATGCCAGTCCAGGCCCAGCATGGCCAGGCCGACATTCTTGTCCTGGCCGTGGATTTCGCTTTCACCGCCGCGGTAGAAGCCATTGAAGCGCAGGCCCCATTGCTGCCGGTCGCCGAAGCGCTGGCCGAGGTCGATATGGCCGCCCGCGTGGCGGCGCGAGGAATACGTGGCGGTCACTTCGGCCAGCGTCTCGGCAGGCGCGCGCTTGGGCACCAGGTTGACCACGCCGCCGATGCTGCCGTTGGGCATCATGCCGTTGAGCAGGACCGATGGCCCTTTCAGCACCTCGATGCGTTCGGCCATTTCCGGGTAGATGCGCATGGACGGCAGCACGCCGTACAGGCCGCCGTAGGTGATGTCCTGCGCGGCGGACGCGTAGCCGCGGATGTAGACCTGCTCGGCGTAGCCGTTGATGCGGTCGAACTCGACCGACGGATCGGACTGGCCGATCACGTCGGACAGGCGCTGGGCCTGCCGGTCGCGCAGGTACTCGCTGGTGTAGGCCACGGTGCTGTATGGCGTATCGAGGAAATCCTGGTTGCCGAGAAAACCCAGCTGGCTGCCGCGCGCGACCTGGCCGCCGGCATAGTCTTCGTGCAGGTCGGAGGCGCCCGCGTTGCGCCCCACGACCAGGATCGGCTCCAGCGCGGCATGCGGCAGGGAGGCATCGCTGGCGCGTACCACGGTGTATTCGCCCTGCGCATTGCGCTGGCCGCGCAGGCCGGTGCCGGCGAGCAGCGCGTCGAGCGCCTCGGCCGGGCTGTAGTGACCCGACACGCCCGGGCTGCGCAGGCCGCGCGTCAGCTCGGCGTCCACGGCGATCGCAACGCCGGCCTGCCGGCCGAAGCGGTTCAGCGCCACATCGAGGTCGCCGGGGGGGATGGCGAAGCGGGTGGGGGGTGCGTGCTGCGCGGCATCGGCCGGGGCGGCGACGGCGCCGGGGACAGCCAGTCCGGCGGCGATGGCGGCCGCCGCCGCGGCGGCAATCCGCAGCAGCCGGAATCCTGCAAACGGCGCGAAGCGGGTCGTACCTGCCCGCGATATGGCAGAGCGGCGCCGGTGGGCCTGAAACGCCAATGCGGGAATATTGCGGCGGGAAGCGGACATGTCGAAACGGTTCCTGGGAGCGAAGGAGGGCGCGGCTGCGCCTTCTGCCCGTAAAGCCGGATACGCGCGGCCATCCTGCCGGGAATTATGAAACTATTTGTGTCAGACAGGCTGGATCGCCACCCAGTAGCGGGTGCGCGTCACGATGCGTACCGGCAGGTAGCGCGCCACGGAAGCCAGGATCCGGTCCGTGGCACCGGGACCCGACAGCGGCCAGTTGCCGGTGATGCGCAGGCTTGCGACGGCGGGGTCGCACCGCACCACGCCGGGCCGGTAACAGGACAGCTCGGCCGCTAGCAGGACGAGCGGCATGCCGGCGGCCTGGAACAAGCCGTCTTCCCAGGCGAGGCCGGCAGGGTCGAGCGGGCGCGCCGGCTCCAGGCCGTCGGGCCGCATCCGGGTCTGCTGTCCGGCGGCCAGCGGCGCGGGCGGCGCATCGGCGAGGCCGCGCGGCCGCAGGCGCGCCGTGCCCTCGCTGACCGACACCAGCGTCTGCGCGCGCGGCGCCCAGGGTTCGCCGGGCAGGAGACGCACATGCAGCACGCCCTCCCCGGCCGCGATGTCGCCATCGTCCGTCACGACGCGCAACGGACGCAGCGCCGCGTCGGCAGCCGGGTGGACCCGGATGCGCCCCTGGCGCAGCACGATGTGCCGCGCCTGCGGCGTAAAGCGCGTATCGATGGCCGTGGCCGAATCCAGCAGCAGCCGCGTGCCGTCCTGCAGGGTGACGGCACGCCGCTCGCCGATACCGGTGTGCGCGTCGGCCAGCAGGCGGCCGGCCGCGCCCGGCCAGTCGCGGTTGCGGGAGACGCCGTAGCCGAGCAGGCCGCCACCCGCGCCCAGCGCCAGCAGGCGCAGCGCCCGGCGCCGTTCGCGCAAGGCGTTGCCAGCCTGCGCCAGCGCCTGCCTGGCCTGGGACGCAGACGCATAGGCGCGCGTGGTCTGCCACGGGCCGCTCATTTTCTGCAGGCGCTGCCAGGCCCGCTGGTGGCGCGGATCGGCTTCGCGCCATTGCTCGAAACGGGCTTGCTGGGCCGGGCTGGGCGCACCGGCCGCCAACGCCACGTACCAGCCGATGGCGGCCTGCACGATGTCTTCGGGCAGGGCCTCGTGCTCAGCCGTCATAGCAAAGGCGGTAGCAATGGGCCAGCACGCGCGTCATCGCCTTCTGCACCACGTTCACCGTCACGGCCAGCCGGCCTGCGATCTGCGGATAGCTCAGGCCGTCGATCTGCGACATGAGGAATATTTCGCGGTCGCGGGCCGGCATCCGCTCCAGCAGATGCAACAGCTGCTGCAAGGCCTCGATGACCCGGTAATGGTCTTCGGCCGAAGCCTGGACATCGTCCGCCCGCAGGGCCAGCGTCTGCCGCCAGGCGGCCTCGACCGCCTGGCGCCGGTAATGGTCGGCCAGCAGGCCGCTGGCGACCTTGACCAGGAAGGCCCGCGGCTCCCGCACGCGCTCGCGGCGAAAGCGCGCCACAAGGCGCAGGAAGGCTTCCTGCGCGAAATCAGCCGATCCGTCCTGTCCGCTGCCGAGCTTCTTGCGCAGCCAGTTCCTGAGCCAGGGTTGGTGCGCGAGATAGATCGCGGACAGTTCGTGTTCGAGCGTGTCGTCCGGGACGGTCATGGCGCGGGCAGGCGGAACCCGCAGGGCAGCGGGCCGGGCGGAAGAAACGGGAAGTGAAAATTATAAACGAGATTGATTATTAATACGAAATCTCCCCCTTCCCGCCGACTTCCTCTTTCCGCCGCCGGCGAACTGGCCGGGCAGGCGTGCGATCTCCCCTTTTTTGGAAAGCATGGAATTCCATCCGTCCGGTTCCCAAGCCCGTCGCCGCTTCCTACTCCAGATCTGGGGCCATCCTGACCGCCGCGTCCCGGAGCCCGGGCGCTAGGCTACCTGATGCCGGCCAGCGGGCGGATCACCATCGACGGCGGGGAGTACGAAGCCGCGACGGTCCCGCCATCCGCGACGCCGAGACCCTCCGGGACACCGCCCTGCAAGACACCGGACTGGTGCTCGCCGATACCCAGGATTGAACCGGGCATGCCGGGGAGCCGGCCATGACGGCCTTTCCCCGGCTCCCGGCTCCCGGCTCCCGACGCGGCCTGCCGGGATCAGAAGTTCACCGAAGCCGACAGCATGTAGGTCCGTCCGGCCGCGTACGAAGCATAGCCGTTGGAGCCGTTCTGGCCGGCCGCCAGCCAGTAGCGCTTGTCGGCCACGTTCTCGACGTTGGCGCGCAGCACCACTTCCTTGCCGGCGATATCGGTGCGATAGCGCGCGCCAAGATCGAAGCGCGTAACGCCCGGCAGGCGCTTCTGGTGAGTGTTGTCCAGATACATGGCCGACGTGTAGATGGCGCGGCCGTTGACGGCCAGGCCCGGCACGCCGGGCACGTCCCAGTCCATGCCCAGGCTGAATGCCCGACTGGGCACGCCCTGCGCGCGCTTGCCCTGGTCCACCCCGCCCTGCGTCCTGGTGAGTTCGCTGTCGATGAAGGTGGCGCTGGCCAGCATGCGCAGGCCTCGGACGACTTCGCCGTAGGCGTTCAATTCCAGGCCCCGGTTGCGCTGCTCGCCGAAATAGCCGTAAACGTTGTCGTCGTTGACGTAGGCCGACGGGCGTTCGATCTGGAACAGCGCCGCCGTGGTAGCGATGTTCCCCCAGTCGACCTTAATGCCGGCTTCCATGGACTTGGAACTGTAGGGCTTGAGCGTCTCGCCTTCGTTCGCATAACCGTAGCCGAACGGCACCGTGCCGCCGCTGGTCAGGCCCTTGGTGAAGTTGGCGTATACGGACACGTTACGCAGCGGCTTGACCACCAACCCCACCACCGGAGATATGGCGCTGGAGTGATAGTCTTCGCTGGCCACGCTGTCCACATCCACGGTCTGGCGGCGCGCGCCCAGCGTCAGCAGCACGCTGTCCTGCATGAAGGACAGCGTGTCGGCCAGCGCATAGCTGGTCAGCGTCGTGTCGTCCGTCTTGGCCGGCCGGAGCCGCTCGGCGGGCAGCGCCGGCAGCGGCGCGGGGTCGTAAATGTTCGAACCGCCCGCGCCGCCCGTGGTGAAGGAGCTGCCGTTCTCCTGCGCCATGCGGCTGACGCTGAACGCCACGCGGTGCCCCACCGGGCCGGTCTGGAAGGTCGCCGTCAAGCCGGTGTCGCCGCTGAAGGTCTTGGAGTATGAGTCGTAGTAATAGTTGTAGATGGAGAAATCGCCGTTGCGGTCCGCGCCCGCCGTCCACGGCAGCAGCTGCCGGTTCTTGCCGTCGCGGTAGCCCGCGCCGATGTGGGCCGTCAAGTGGTCGGTGAAGTCGTACTCCAGGCGCGACATGATGGTCTGGTCGCGCTGCGTCAGCCTGGCGCCGGGGAATAGGTTGGTGTCGCCCTTGGGCGCCTCGGGAATGTCGGCCTCCAGGAAACCCATCTGGCCGCGGAAGCTCTCGGTCTCGTACTCCTGGTAGATCGCATCCAGCGACCAGCGCAGGCGCTCGCCACGGTAGTCCAGCCCCAGCGCGCCCATGCCGAGCTGCTGGTCGCCGCCGCGCACGGTCGCCTCGCCGCCGCGCCTGGCGCCGTTGAAGCGCACGCCCCAGGCGTTGTTCTCGCCGAAGCGGCGGCCCAGGTCTATTTGCGCCATGAAACTGGACTGGCTCATGTAGCTGGCGGTCACGCGGGTCAGCGGCTCGTCGTCGGCGCGCTTGGTCACGATGTTGATCGCGCCGCCCACGCTGCCTTCCGGCGGAATGCCGCGCATCAGCGTGCCCGGGCCCTTGAGGATTTCCACCCGGTCCATGATCTGCACCGGCACGCGGCTGGACGACACCAGGCCGTACAGGCCGTTCACGCTCACGTCGCTGCTGTTGACCGCGAAGCCGCGGATCTGGAAATCGTCGCTGAAGCCGCCCGTCGACGTGGTCATACGCACGGAGGCATCGTTGACCACCACATCGGCCAGGGTGCGCGCCTGCTGGTCGTACAGCAGGTCGGACGTGTAGTTGACGGTGGAAAACGGCGTATCCATGATGTCGCTGGCCCCCAGCAGCCCCAGGCTGCCGCCGGTGGCGACCTGCCCGCCCGCGTAGGGCTCGGCCAGCATGCCCAGAATGCCCCCGCTCACTGTCACGGGTTCGAGCATCGTGGCTTCCGCCGGCGGGCGGGACAAGCGGATGTCGTTGCCGCTGCGCGTGTACCGGATGCCCGTCCCGGCCAGCAACTGCCGCAGCGCCTCTTCGGGCGCCAGCTTGCCGGACACGGGACGCGCGGTCATCCCCGCCACCAGATCCGGCGAAAAGAAGACCTGCAGCGGCGTCTGCTGCCCCAGCTTCAGCAATGCGTCGCCCAACGGCTGGACGGCAATGCTGACACTGACGGCGGCATCCTGGGCCTGGGCCGCCCGGGGCGCAAGGCCGAACGCCAGCGCGAGGGACAAAGCCAGAGCGGTCATGCCGCCGACCGGCGCGTACCGGCGTGGCGGCCGGCGGACGAGGGTGTGGCTCATGGTTCGGGGTGTTCCTGTGAAAACCGGTGCGCGCGGGGGCGCGCTCCTACACCCTTACAGACGCATAACCCCCACTCGCGCCGGAATAAAAATTATTGCCACGCGGGGTTTTTACTTTTTGTCATGAATTTTCGGGCATCGCCGCGATCACCACCCCTCCGTCCGGCAACCGCCGCACGCGCACAGGTGCAATGGAAGGCAAGGCCTCGATCATGGCGTCGGGGTCGTCCACGCTGAACACCCCGGATACGCGGTACCTTCCCGTTTCCGCTCCGGCCAGCCGGGCGGGATAGGCCAGATAGCGGTTCATTTCGTTTATGACGCCGGCCAGGGACACATCGTTGAACACCACCTTGCCGCGCTGCCAGGCGGCGACCTCGACGGCGTTGACGTACCGGGCCGGTTCCGGCACCTGCCCCGCCCGGGCGACGACCTGCTGATTCTCGGCAAGCTCGCGGGTACCGCGGCGCCACCAGCGGCCGGATTCCACCTGCACCGATCCGGATTCCACCGTGACCCGCATCGCGCCGGCGCTGCGCCACACGTCGAAACGCGTGCCCGTGGCGGTTGCCCGCCCCAGGCCCGCATCCACCACGAAGGGGCGGCCCGCGTCGCGCGCCACGTCCAGGAACACCTCGCCGCAATGCAGGACCAGCAGGCGCCGGTCGTCGCAGAAGCGCAAGGCCACGCGCGTACCCGAATTCAGGTCGAGCGTCGAACCGTCCGGCAACGGCACGCGGCGGCGCTCGCCCTTGCGGGTTTGCAGTTCGACGGCGTATTCCGGCGATGCGCCCGGCCACCCGGCCTGCCCGAGCGCGCCCGCCGTCACGGCCAGCGTACAGACCGCCGCCAGCCCCAGCCCGAAGCCCCGGCGCGAAACCGGCGGCCGCGCCGGCCGGGCGGGATCCGCCGCCATGGCACGCAGCCGCGATTCGGGTACGGACGTGGACGCGTCCCACAGCCAGGACAGCCTCTGGTATTGGCGATCGTGCTCCGGATCGGCCTCGCGCCAGGCCGCGAAGGCCCGCCGCTCTTCCTCCGTCGCCTCGCCCGAATGCATGCGGGCGAACCACTGGGCGGCGTCGCTGGGATGTCCCATCGCGCCGGGTCCCCGCCCCGGGCGGCGGCCGGAATCGTCAATAGGGGGCATGGCGGTTCAGGCGTGATTCGAGGTGGCGCAGGGCGCGGGTCATGTACTTTTCCACCATACTGCGCGACAGGCCCATTTCCTGCGCGATCTCGCTATGGGTCAGGCCTTCGAGCCGGTGCCGGACGTAGATCTGCCGGCATTTGAGCGGCAGCTCTTCCAGCGCGCACGCCAGAATATCCGCCAACTGCCGGCACTGCACCTGGACCTCCGCCCCCGCCACGGCCGGGTGCCCGGCATCGCCCAGTTCGTCGAGCGGCAGCATGTCCAGCGCCCTGGCATGCCGGTGCTGGCTGACCAGGCGGTTGGACGTGCCGCGCGCCAGGTAGGCGCGCGGATTCTCGATGGCGCCGACGCCGTTTTCCAGCATCCCCACCACGGTATCGTGCATGGCGTCCTCGCCGTCTTCCCGACTCATGCCCCTGCTGCGCCAAATGCCGAACAGCTCGCAGTAATGGGCGAGCCAATCTTTTTTCAGGCGGGCGGGCATGGGGGACCAGGCAGCATGCAGGACTTGGGAAGCCATGATTTTAATGATTCTGATAATTATTTCTATATTATTGGCTGGCGACGCCTCTTGCAGCCATGCCGTCTCTTTGTCCCGTCTCGTCACCGCCGGGCGCCAAGACCTGCATGTCTGCGCGACGACGATACGGAAAACGGCCGGACTGGCCTCTGTGTCCCGGTCGCCCCGTTCCGCTTCCTCGGTTCAGGGCAACAGATTCCGCCAGCGCAGCCGGGTCTCATGGATATCCCAGGGTGCCGCAACGCTCTGGACGAATTCGCATGGAGCCACCCCGCAGGCCGGCAACGTGATCCAGAGCAGAAAATGCCCGGCGCCGGTTCGTAGCGAAGCGCCCTCTGCGCCAAACCGCGCATGGAACGGCGGCAACGAGTCTTCCAGCATTGGCCACAGCGCCTGCTTCAGCAACGGCGCTTCCCTGCCGGTCCGGAATGCGCGCAGATACCAAGCCGCTTCGTCCTTGATAGGCGCGTTGACCTGCTGGACCGCCCCGAACCGGGAAAGCTGCTCGATGACCTGTTGCAGCAGAGTCTCGGCGGCGTATCCCCATTGCTCGTCGTTGTCCCCGAACAGGGTGAACCCTGCCGCTTCGAAACACACGTCATGATTCACCGGCGCCGGCCAGATCGCCAACAGCCGGCACCCCGGCGGCGCCAGATCGGCGGCCTCGTCGGACGGAACGAGCGCCCAATGGATCTGGAATCCAGGCGGACTGGAAATTGTCATAGCAGCCACGCTCCGCGGGTCATCGCCACCGCCGAATCCGCGCGGCCACACGCGCTTGTTCGATATCCACTACTGCGCAAGATGTTCAACTTGTCTCCAAGGCTGCCCTATAGCCTATCCTCTCTTCCGGCCGCGCCTCGGTGCAGGGATGACGGTTCGGGAAGACATTGCCATCGGGAGCAATCATGTCGAATATCTGGAAATCCTATTTCGACAAGGATTGGTTCAGACAACAAAAGCCTTAGCGACCTATCGTTCCATTCTCTAATCTCGATACCATGTTGGGATTACATCCCCCAACATGGTATCGGCGTTTTTTCCCATGGCACGCTCTTCGCATACCATAAAGAATGCCATTGATGATGTGGAAGATACAGTTATTGAAATGAAATTTTCACAACAAAATCAATAACTTATAAAATACCCTCACTCCCACTCGATCGTCGCCGGCGGCTTGCTGCTCACGTCGTAAACCACCCGGTTGATACCCCTCACTTCGTTGATGATGCGCGACGACACCTTCGCCAGCAGCGGATGCGGCAGCGGGGCCCAGTCGGCGGTCATGAAGTCAAAGGTCTGCACGGCGCGCAGGGCCACTACGTATTCGTAGGTGCGGCCGTCGCCCATGACGCCAACCGACTTCACGGGCAGGAAGACGGCGAAGGCCTGGGAGGTGAGTTCGTACCAGCTCAGGCCGCTGGCGTCGTCCTTGGCGTCGCGCAGTTCCTCGATGAAGATAGCGTCGGCGCGGCGCAGGAGCTCGGCGTATTCGTGCTTGACCTCGCCCAGGATGCGCACGCCCAGGCCGGGGCCCGGGAAGGGATGGCGGAAGACCATCTGCGGCGGCAGGCCCAGGGCCACGCCCAGTTCGCGGACTTCGTCCTTGAAGAGTTCGCGCAGGGGTTCGAGCAGGCGGAGGTTGAGCGTCTCGGGCAGGCCGCCAACGTTGTGGTGCGACTTGATCGAGGTGGCCTTGCCGGTTTTGCCGCCGGCCGATTCAATGACGTCGGGGTAGATGGTGCCCTGGGCCAGCCATCTGGCGTCCTGCAGCTTGGCGGCTTCGGTCTGGAAGACTTCGACGAATTCGCGGCCGATGATCTTGCGCTTGGCTTCGGGATCGGCCACGCCGGCCAGCTTGCCCATGAACTGCCCGGTGGCGTCGACGTGGACGATGTTCACGCCCATGTTCTCGGCGAAGGTCTGCATGACCTGCTTGCCTTCGTCCAGGCGCAGCAGGCCGTGGTCCACGAAGACGCAGGTGAGTTGGTCGCCGATGGCCTTGTGGATCAGGGCCGCGGCCACGGAGGAATCCACGCCGCCGGACAGTCCCAGGATGACGCGGTCGCTGCCGACTTGCTCGCGGATGCGGACCACGGCTTCGCTGACGTAGTCGGGCATGTTCCAATCGCCCGCGCAGCCGCAGATGTCCCGGACGAAGCGGGCCAGCATGGCCTTGCCCTGCACGGTATGGGTGACTTCGGGGTGGAACTGCACGCCATAGAAGCCGCGGCTTTCGTCGGCCATGCCGGCGATGGCGCACGACGGCGTGGAGGCCATGAGCGCGAAGCCGGGCGGCAGTTCGGTGACCTTGTCGCCGTGGCTCATCCAGACCTTGAGCATGCCGTGGCCTTCGGGCGTGGAGAAATCCTGCAGGTCCTGCAGCAGGCGGGTATGGCCGTGGGCCCGCACCTCGGCGTAGCCGAACTCGCGGTGGTCGGAATGGCTGACCTTGCCGCCCAGCTGCTGGGCCATGGCCTGCATGCCGTAGCAAATGCCCAGCACCGGCACGCCCAGTTCGAACACGGCCGCCGGCACGCGCAGGGAATCCTCGGCGTAGGCAGAGGCGTGGCTGCCCGAAAGGATGACGCCCTTGAGCCCTTGCTGCGCCTGCGCGCGCACGAAGGCGTCGTCGACGTCGCCGGGATGGATCTCGGAGTAGGCGCCGGCCTCGCGCACGCGGCGGGCGATCAGCTGGGTGACCTGGGAACCGTAGTCCAGTATGAGGATGCGCTGGTGCATGGAGAGTCTGCCGGTAGTCTACGAAACTGAAAGCGCACCGGCCGGGCCTGGCCCGCCGGTGCGCCGTGTCGCCTGCAAGGGAAGGCCCCGCCGCGCCGTCAGTCGGCGCGGTAGTTGGGCGCTTCTTTGGTGATCTGCACGTCGTGCACGTGGGATTCCCGGAAGCCCGCGGAAGTGATCTGCACGAATTGGCTGCGTGTGCGCATCTCGTCGATGCTGGCGCAACCGCAATAGCCCATGGAAGCCCGGATGCCGCCGACCAGCTGGAAGATGATGGCCAGCACGCTGCCCTTGTAGGGCACGCGGCCTTCGATGCCTTCCGGCACCAGCTTGTCGGCGTTGTTGGCCGGGTCCTGGAAGTAGCGGTCGGCCGAGCCTTCCGTCATGGCGCCCAGGCTGCCCATGCCGCGGTACGACTTGTACGAGCGGCCCTGGTAGAGCACCACTTCGCCGGGGGCTTCCTCGGTGCCGGCGAACATGCCGCCCATCATGGCCGCGAAGGCGCCGGCAGCCAGCGCCTTGGCGACGTCGCCCGAATAGCGTATGCCGCCGTCGGCGATCAGGGGCACGCCCGTACCTTCCAGCGCCTTGGCGACGTCGGAGATCGCGGTAATCTGCGGCACGCCCACGCCGGCCACCACGCGCGTGGTGCAGATGGAGCCCGGGCCGATACCGACCTTGACCGCGTCGGCGCCGGCCTCGACCAATGCCCGCGCGGCCTCGGCGGTGGCGATGTTGCCGCCGATGACCTCGACCTTGGGATAGTTCTGCTTGACCCAGCGCACGCGGTCGATCACGCCGGACGAATGGCCGTGGGCGGTATCGACCACGATGACATCCACGCCCGCGGCCACCAGCCGCTCGACGCGCTCTTCGGTGCCGTCGCCCACGCCGACGGCGGCGCCGACGCGCAGCTGGCCCTGGGAATCCTTGCAGGCGTTGGGGTGCTCGGTGTTCTTGACGATGTCCTTGACCGTGGCCAGGCCGCGCAGTTCGAAGGCGTCATTGACGATGAGCACGCGCTCGAGCCGGTGCTTGTGCATCAGGCGCTGCGCCTCGTCCAGCGTGGCGCCTTCCGGCATGGTGACCAGGCGCTCGCGCGGCGTCATGATGTTGCGCAGCGGCTGCTCGAGTTCCTCTTCGAAGCGCAGGTCGCGGTTGGTGACGATGCCCACCACCTTGCCGCCCTCGACCACCGGCAGCCCGGAAATGCCGTGCTGGCGCTGCAGGGCGACGGCGTCGCGCACTTTCATGTCGGGCGTGACGGTGATGGGATCGATGACGATGCCGAACTCGTGGCGCTTGACGCGCGCGACTTCCCGGGCCTGGGCCTCGGCCGTGAGGTTCTTGTGGATGATGCCGATGCCGCCTTCCTGCGCCATGGCGATGGCCAGGCGGGACTCCGTGACGGTGTCCATGGCGGCGGAGACCAGGGGGATGTTCAGGGTGATGTTGCGGGTCAGGCGGGTGACCAGCGAAGTGTCGCGCGGCAAGACCTCGGAATACGCAGGCACCAGCAACACGTCGTCGAAGGTGAGCGCGGTTTGGATGAGACGCATGGGAAACTCCGGGCGCAAAGCGGAATTATACGCTGCCCGCCGGGGCGGCTCGGGGTTTACCCGCAGCGCAACGCCGGACCGCGCCAGCCTGCCGGCCGCCATGGCCGGCGCGGTCCCGCCACGGCGATTCGCCCCTGCCGGGATGCCTGCCCCGCGCCGTCCCGTTCGGCGCGCCCGCCTCGAAATACCCCGGGAAACCGGTGCCCGCGCCCGGAAGACACTGCCCGGCAAGCCGCTTCACGAGCCTGCCATGAACCGCGGGTAGCCTGGAAACCGCCAGCCTTTCCCGCGCCGGCCGCCCGCGACCATGCACGACCGAATCCACCGACTCCGATGCGCCGCCTGCGCCCTCCTGCTCGCCCTGCCCCTGGCGGCGGCCCGGACCCAGCCGCTGCCGCCGCCCGACTGCCGCGGCCCGGTGGGCAGCCTGCGCCTGATCGGCGAACAGCGCATCGCCCGCGGCGAGGTGTTCGAGGGCACCGTGGTGGGCGGCCTGTCCGGCCTGGATTACGACGCGCGCGGCAAGGCCTGGCTGCTGGCCAGCGACGCCCGTTCCGGCGCGGTGGTGCCGCGCGTCTATACCGCCCGCCTCGACTACGACGCCCATGCCTTTTCCGCCGTCCGGCTGCGGGCCGTGACCCGGCTGGCGCGGCCCGACGGCGCTCCCTACCCCTCGCGGCCCTGGGACGGCTCGACGCCGGACGTGGAATCGCTGCGCATCGACCCGCGCGACGGCAGTCTCTGGTACGCCAGCGAAGGCGACGGCCTGCTGGGCGTGGACCCGGCCATCGTGCATGCCGCCCGCGGCGGCCGCGCCCTGGGCGCGCTGCCCCTGCCCGTGCCGCTGCGCATGCCCCTGCCCGGCGGCGCGCGTGGGCCGCGCGGCAACAAGGCCTTCGAAGGCCTGGCTTTCGCGCCGGACATCTAGTCCCTCTGGGCCGCCATGGAGGCGCCGCTGCGCCAGGACGGCCCGGCCGCCTCGCCTTCGGCCGGCGCGCTGGTACGCCTGACCCGCTTCGGCCGCAACGGCGCGGTACTGCGGCAGGTCGCCTACCCGCTGGACGCGGTTCCCGCGCAGCCGGGGCCGGGCCGCGCGGCGGAAAACGGCGTGACGGAAATCCTCGCCAGCGGCCCGGACCGGCTGCTGGTGCTGGAACGCTCGGCGGTGCAGGACGCCGCTGGCCGCTATGCCAACACGGCCCGCATCTACGAGGCGGACGTGTCGGCCGCCAGTGAAACGGCCGGCCTGGACACGCTGGCCGGCGCCGCCCTGCGGCCCGCCGCCAAGCGGCGGGTGCTGGCCCTGCCCGCGCCCGGGCTGCCGCGCGCGGACAACCTGGAGGGCATGGCCTGGGGGCCGTGCCTGCCGGGCGGGCACGCCAGCCTGGTACTGGTCTCGGACGACAACTTCAACCCGGACCAGGTGACGCAGCTGCTGGCCTTCGAGGTGCTGCCGCCCCGGTAGCCGCGCATCTTCCGGTCCGGCAGGAACCGGCTCGCGCGCGGCGCTACTTCAGCCAGGCCCTGGCATTGCGGAACATGCGGATCCAGGGCGTGTAGGGCCCGCCGCTGTCGGCCGCGCCCCAGCGCGCCGGCGCCCAGGACATCATGACGTTGCGGGTGACCCGTTCGGCGTGCGGCATCAGCACGGTGAAGCGGCCGTCGCCGGTGGTCACGCCGGTCAGGCCGCCGGGGCTGCCGTTGGGGTTGTAGGGATAGGTTTCCGTGGCCTGCCCGCGGTTGTCGATGTAGCGCAGCGCGGCCCGGACCTGCGCGGGGTCGCCCTGGCGGGAAAAGTCCGCATAGCCCTCGCCGTGCGCCACGGCCACCGGGATGCGCGCGCCGGCCATGCCGGCGAAGAAGATGGACGGGGAATCGGCCACTTCCACCAGCGACAGCCGGGCCTCGTACTTGGCCGAGCGGTTGTGGGTGAAGCGCGGCCAGTAGTCCGCGCCGGGAATCATGGGAGCCAGCGCGGCCATCATCTGGCAACCGTTGCACACGCCCAGGGCGAAGGTATCGGGACGGGCGAAATAGGCTGCGAACTGGTCCGACAGACGGCTGTTGTAGCGGATGGTGCGCGCCCAGCCCTCCCCCGCGCCCAGCACGTCGCCGTAGCTGAAGCCGCCGACGGCAACCAGGCCCTGCATGCCGGCCAGGTCGATGCGGCCGTCCAGCAGATCGGTCATGTGGACGTCGATGGCGTCGAAGCCCGCAGTGTCGAAGGCCCAGGCGGTTTCCACCTGGCTGTTGCAGCCCTGCTCGCGCAGGATCGCCACGCGCGGCCGGCGGCCGGTGGCGATGTAGGGCGCGGCCACGTCTTCCTGCGGGTCGAAGGCCACGCGCGGCACGAAGCCGGGGTCTCCGGCATCGTTCCAGACGTCCCATTCGGCCTGGGCGCAGGCAGGGTTGTCGCGCCGGGCCATGATGCGGTAGCTGACCTCGCTCCAGGCGCGGCCGAGATCGGCGCGCGGCTCGCTCCAGATCCGCTTGCCGTCGCGGAAGAATTCCACCCGGTCGGTATCGTTCAGGCCGCCGATCACGTGCGCATGGGCAGACAGGCCGGCGCCGCGCAGCACCTGCATGACGGCGTCGCGCTCGGCCGCGGGCACCTGGATCACCGCGCCAGCCTCTTCCGAGAACAGCGCCTTGAGCGTGAGTTCCTCGCGCTGAACGGCCACCTGTTCCGGACGGATGCGGTAGTCGCCCCAATCGGCGGAATCGGGGTCGAACGTCAGCATGTCCAGGTTGACCGACACGCCGGTGTGGCCGGCAAAGGCCATCTCGGCGACGGTGGCGAACAGCCCGCCGTCGGAACGGTCGTGGTAGGCCAGGATGGCGCCGGAAGCGGCCAGGGTACGCACGGCGGCGAAAAAGGCGCGCAGCTCTTCGGGCCGGTCGATGTCGGGCACGCTTTGGCCGAGCTGGCCGTAGGCCTGGGCCAGTATGGACCCGCCCATGCGGTGGCGGCCGCGCCCCAGGTCGATCAGGATCAGCACGGTATCGCCGGCGTCGGTGCGCAGTTGGGGCGTGAGGCTGCCGCGCACGTCCGCCACCGGGGCGAAGGCCGTGACGATGAGCGAGACCGGCGCGAGAACCTCGCGCGGTTCGCCGCCCTCGTTCCAGGACGTCTTCATGGACAGCGAATCCTTGCCCACGGGAATGGACAGGCCGGCCGCCTGGCACAGCGCGCTCACGGCGGCCACGGTGTCGTAGAGCGCGGCGTCCTGGCCGGGCGCCCCGCAAGCCGCCATCCAGTTGGCCGACAGCTTGATGTCCTCGAGCCGGGCGACGTCGGCCGCCGCCAGGTTGGTCAGCGCCTCGGCCACCGCCATGCGGCCCGAGGCCGGCGCGTCGAGCACGGCCAGCGGGGTGCGCTCGCCCATGGCCATGGCTTCGCCGCGCAGGCCCTCGAAGTCGGCCAGGGTGACGGCGCAGTCGGCCACCGGCACCTGCCAGGGCCCCACCATCTGGTCGCGGCTGGACAGCCCGCCCACGGTGCGGTCGCCGATGGTGACGAGAAAGGTCTTGTTCGCCACCGTCGGGTGGCGCAGCACGCGGTAGGCGGCCTCGGTCAGGTCGATGCCGGCCAGGTCCAGCGGCGCGCGCGCGCCGGGCAGGCGCCGCACGTCGCGCATCATGCGCGGCGGCTTGCCCAGGATGACGTCGATGGGCACGTCCACCGGCCGCACGTCCTGTCCCGGCTGCGCGGGCGCGTCCAGTCCCGGCAGGCCCTCGCCGTCGACCACGCGCAGCTGCCGCTCCTGCGTGGCCACGCCGACCACGGCATAGGGGCAGCGTTCCCGCCGCGCGATGGCATCGAAGCGTTCCAGGTCGCGGGGCAGGATGGCGAGCACGTAGCGCTCCTGCGATTCGTTGCTCCAGATTTCCGCCGGCGACAGGCCGGATTCCTCCACTGGCACCCGCCGCAGGTCGAAAACCGCGCCGCGGCCGGCGTCGTTGACCAGCTCGGGAAAGGCATTGGACAGGCCGCCCGCCCCCACGTCGTGGATCGCCAGGATGGGGTTGCCCTGCCCCTGCTGCCAGCAGCGGTCGATGACCTCCTGGGCACGGCGTTCGATCTCCGGATTGCCGCGCTGCACGGAATCGAAATCCAGGTCGGCGGCGTTGCTGCCCACCCCCATGCTGGAAGCCGCCCCGCCGCCCATGCCGATGCGAAAGCCCGGCCCGCCCAACTGGACCAGCAGCGCCCCGTCGGGAATGGCCTGCTTATGGGTCAGGTCGGCGTCGATGCTGCCCAGGCCGCCCGCGATCATGATGGGCTTGTGATAGCCCCAGCGCACGCCGCCGGCGGTCTGCTCGTAGGTGCGGAAGTAGCCCAGCAGGTTGGGCCGGCCGTATTCGTTGTTGAAGGCCGCGCCTCCCAGCGGGCCGTCGACCATGATGTCCAGCGGCGACGCGATGCGCCCGGGCAGGCCGTGGTGGTCGGCCTCCCAGGGCTGGGGCGCGTCGTCCAGCCGCAGGTGCGAGACCGTGAACCCGGTCAGGCCCGCCTTGGGCTTGGAGCCGCGGCCGGTGGCGCCCTCGTCGCGGATCTCGCCGCCGGCGCCGGTGGAAGCGCCGGGAAACGGCGCGATGGCGGTCGGGTGGTTGTGGGTCTCCACCTTCATGAGCGTGTGCACGGTGGCCGCGCGCCGGCCATAGCGCGCGCCGGACGCGCCGTCCCCGCCCGCCGGCATGCCGGCTTCGAAGCGCTCGGCCGGCCCGCCCTCCATGACGGCGGCGTTGTCCGAATAGGCCACCACGGTGCCCAGCGGCTGGGCGGCGTGGGTGGCGCGGATCATGCCGAACAGGGTGTGTTCCTGCGGTTCGCCGTCGATCACCCATTGCGCGTTGAAGATCTTGTGGCGGCAGTGCTCGCTGTTGGCCTGGGCGAACATCATCAGCTCGACGTCGGTGGGATCGCGGCCGAGCTCGCCGAAGGCATGGGCGAGATAGTCGATCTCGTCGTCGGACAGGGCCAGGCCCAGCCCGGCGTTGGCCTGTTGCAGCGCCGGCCGGCCCTCGGCCAGCACCGGCACGGTAAGCATGGGCTTGCCCTGCAGCGGCGCGAACAGCGCGGCGCCGTCGAAGGCGGCATCGACCACGGTTTCGGTCATGCGGTCGTGCAGGCAGGCCGCCGCGCGCGCCAGCATGTCCGCGTCCAGGGACCGTGCGCCCAGCAGGCCGCGCTTCTGGACCAGCACATAGCGCAAGCCGCGCTCGATGCGCCGCACGGCGTCCATGCCGCAATTGCGGGCGATGTCGGTGGCCTTGCTGGCCCAGGGCGAAACCGTGCCCAGGCGCGGCACCACGCGCAGCACCGCGCCGGCTTCGCCGACGGCCGCGGGCCCGGCGGCATCCAGCAGCCGCGCCAGGCGCTCGCGGTCCTGGGCGCCGGGCTCGGCCTCGCACCAGACGAAGTATTCGTGGTTGGCCTGGATGTCGGCCACCGGCAGGCCGGCGGACTGCAGGCGGGCAAGCAGGCGCTCGCGGCGGAAGGACGACAGGGCAGGCGTACCGGGCAGATGCAGGATGTGGGACACGATGGCGCGCGGGCGGGCGGATGGGGGAAAAACGGGATTTTACCGGGAGCCGGGCCCCTATCCGCGGGAAAACACGGAGTACCCGGTCCGGCCCGCCGCGCTAGCATGCTGGCCTGGTCCTGGCACAATGCGGACTTTTTCCGCCACCGGCGCCTCCCATGTCCGACCGCGACGACGATACCCCAGCCCCCGAGCCCATCCTGCCGCCCAGCGCCGACCCCCCGGTCAAGGTGCCGCTGGCCATCGAGGACTGGCTGGCCGTGCTGCTGCTGGGCGCGCTGGCCGTCATCACCTTCCTGAACGTGCTGGTGCGCTATTTCACCGACCAGTCCTTCGCATGGACGGAAGAAATCTCGGTCTTCCTGATGATCGTGGTCACGCTGGTGGGCGCCGGGTCGGCCTTCGTGCGCAACCACCACATCCGCATCGAAGCCTACGCGGACGGCGGCAGCCCGCGCCGGCGACACGCCCTGGCGATCGCCAGCCAGTTGGTGGTGCTGGCTTTCTTCCTGGTGCTGGCGGTGCTGTCGGCGCGGCTGGTCTGGGACGAGTACGTCTACGAAGAAACCTCGCCCGCCATCGGCGTGCCGACCTGGTGGTATTCGGTCTGGCTGCCGGTGCTCTCGGGAGCGATCGCGCTGCGCGTGCTGGGCGGGCTGCGCCGCCTGCTGCGGGGATGCGCATGATAGGCGCGCTGCTGTTCGCGGTCTTCATCGTGCTGATGGTGATCGGGGTGCCGGTGGGCGTGGCGCTGGGGGTGGCCGGCACCATCGCGATCGCGGCGGCCAACTGGGACGTGCACTGGTTCGGCCTGCTGGCGGTGCCGCAGAATTTCTATGCCGGCCTGGCCAAGTACCCGTTGCTGGCCATCCCCATGTTCGTGCTGGTGGGCTCCATCTTCGACCGCTCGGGCGTGGCCAAGCGGCTGGTGGATTTCGCCACGGCCATCGTCGGGCGCGGCCCGGGCATGCTGCCGCTGATATCGATTTCGGTGGCCATGTTCCTGGGCGGCATTTCGGGCTCGGGTCCGGCCTGCGCGGCGGCGGTGGGGGCGGTCATGATCGCCGCGATGTCGCGCGCCGGCTACCCGCCCGCCTTCTCGGCCAGCGTGGTGGCCGCCGGCGCGGCCACGGACATACTCATTCCGCCCTCGGTGGCGTTCATCATCTATTCGGTGCTGGTGCCCAGCGCCTCGGTGCCCGCGCTGTTCGCCGCCGGCATGGTGCCCGGCATCCTGGCCGGGCTGGCGCTGATCGTGCCGTCGGTCTGGCTGGCGCGCCGGCACCGCATGGGCACGCTGGAAAGCGCCCTGCCCCGGCCGCCCTTCTGGGCCAGCCTGCGCGAGGCCTCCTGGGGTCTGGCTGCGCCGGTGCTGATCCTGGGCGGCATGCGCCTGGGCTGGTTCACGCCGACCGAGGCGGCGGTGGTGGCAGTGTTCTACGGCCTGTTCGTGGGCATGGTCATCCACCGCACCATCGGCCTGCGCGACCTGTTCACCATCCTGCGCGAGGCGGCCGAGCTTTCGGCGGTGATCCTGATGGTGGTCGCGCTGGCGGGCATCTTCGCGTGGTCGCTGTCGACCCTGAGCCTGATCGACCCGCTCACGCACGCCATCGTGAATTCGGGGCTGGGCGAACGCGGCGTGCTGGCGCTGCTCATCGTGCTGCTGATGACCGTGGGCATGTTCCTGGACGGCATCTCGATCTTCCTGATCTTCGTGCCGCTGCTGCTGCCCATCGCGCAGGCTTACGGCTGGGACCCGGTCTGGTTCGGCGTGGTCCTGACGCTGAAGGTGGCGCTGGGCCAGTTCACGCCGCCGCTGGCCGTAAACCTGATGGTGTCGTGCCGCATCGCCGGGGTACCCATGGAATCGACCGTGCGCTGGGTAGTGTGGCTGCTGGGCGCCATGTTCCTGGTGCTGCTGGCGGTGCTGGCCTTTCCGCAGCTGGCGCTGTGGCTGCCCGGCAAGCTGGGGTATTGAACGCGCGGCCGGGGCATGCGCCGCCCTGGCCGCAATATGGTGTCATCAAGAGGAGAGCCTTCCATGAAAATTCCGTCCCTGCTCGCCGCCGCCCTGTGCGCGGTCTCGCTGCTCGCCGCGCCCGGCGGCGCCGGCGCCCAGAACTACAAGTCCGAATACAAGCTGTCCATCGTGGTCGGCACCCAGTTCCCCTGGGGCCAGGGCGCCGAGATCTGGTCCAGGCTGGTGCGCGAGCGCACCGACGGCCGCATCAACATCAAGATCTACCCCGGTACCTCGCTGGTCCAGGGCGACCAGACGCGCGAATTCACCGCCATCCGCCAGGGCGTGATCGACATGGCCGTGGGCTCCACCATCAACTGGTCGCCGCAGGTGCGCCAGTTGAACCTGTTCTCGCTGCCCTTCCTGCTGCCCGACTATGCCGCCATCGATTCCCTGATCCAGGGCGAGGTCGGCCAGGACCTGTTCAAGCTCGTCGAGAAGGCCGGCGTGGTACCGCTGGCCTGGGGCGAAAACGGCTACCGCCAGCTGAGCAACTCGCGCCACGAGATCCGCACGCCCCAGGACATGAAGGGTATGAAGCTGCGCGTGGTGGGCTCGCCCCTGTACATCGACACCTTCACCGCGCTGGGCGCCAACCCCACGCAGATGAGCTGGGCCGACGCCCAGCCGGCGCTGGCCAGCGGCGCAGTGGACGGCCAGGAAAACCCGCTGTCGATCTACACCGGCTCCAAGCTCTACACCGTCGGGCAGAAATACCTGACGCTGTGGAACTACGTGGCCGACCCGCTGATCTTCGTGGTCAACCGCGAGGTCTGGAATTCGTGGTCCGAGCAGGACCGCCAGATCGTGCGCGAAGCGGCGCAAGAGGCGGCCCGGCAGGAAATCGTCATCGCCCGCAAGGGCGTCACGCCGCAGGACTCTTCCCTGCTCGACGAAATCCGCGGCCACGGCGTGACCGTCTCGGAGCTGGATGCCGCCCAGCACGATGCCTTCGTGGCGGCCACCAAGCCGGTCTACGACAAGTGGAAGAAGCAGATCGGCGAAGAACTGGTCGGCAAGGCCGAGCAGGCCATCGCGGCGCGCAAGCGCTGAGCGGCGCCCGGGCGGCGGCAGTCCGCCGCCCGACCCGTGCTACCCTCCGGCTGCGCCGGGGTAGCGCACTTCCAGGATATCGAGTTCCTGCACGCCGCCCGGCGTGCGCAGGGTGACGGTGTCGCCCTCGCGCGCCTTGATCAGCGCGCGCGCCACCGGCGAGATCCAGCTGATGCGCCCGGCCAGCGGCTCGGCCTCGTCCACCCCCACGATGGTCACCGTGTGCTCGCGACCGTCCCGGTCCAGGTAGTCCACGGTGGCGCCGAAGAACACCTGGTCGCGGTTGGGCTGCAAGGCGGGGTCGACCACTTCGGCGATGTCCAGGCGCCTGGTCAGGAAGCGCATGCGGCGGTCGATCTCCCGCAGGCGTTTCTTGCCGTAGAGGTAGTCGCCGTTCTCCGAGCGGTCGCCGTTGGACGCCGCCCAGGACACCACCTGGACCACGGCGGGGCGCTCCACGTTCATCAGGTGGGCCAGTTCGTCGCGCAGCCTGGCATAGCCCTGGGGCGTGATGTAGTTGCGCGCGCCGGCCGGCAGCGTCCGGGCCTCGGGGATGTCCTCGTCGTCCGCGTCGTCGGACTCTTTGACGAATGCCTTGTTCATGGAAAACCTGGAAAGGATCAGAGCCAGTCGTGCCACACCGGCGTGAGCCGGGGCGGCAGGGGCGGCAGCCCGCCGAGGTCGACGCGGCTTTCGTCCGGGCTGTGGAAATCCGAACCGCAGGACGCCAGCAGCCCTCGCCGCCGGGCCAGTTCCGCATACACGCGGTATTGGTCCGGAGTGTGGCTGCCGGTGACCACCTCTATGCCTGCGCCGCCCAATTCCACGAAACGATCCAGCAGCGCGTCGAACTGCACCGGCGTCAGGCGGTAGCGGCCGGGATGCGCGATGACCGCGCGCCCGCCCGCCGCCAGTATCCAGCCGACCGCCTGGTCCAGCGTCGCCCACCGCGCCGGCACGTGGCAGGGCTTGTCGTCGCCCAGGTAGCGGTGGAAGACCGCCTGCATGTCGGCGCAATGCCCGGCTTGCACGAGAAAGCGCGCGAAATGGGTGCGGCCGATGAGCTCGGGGTTGCGGGCATAGGGCAAGGCCCCTTCGAAGGCGCCCGGCATGCCGCGCTCGGCCAGGCGCTCGCCCATGGCGCGCGCGCGCCGCACGCGGCCGGCGCGCACCTCGCGCAGGCCCTCGCGCAGCTGCGGGTGGCCGCCGTCCACGCCCAGGCCCACGATGTGCACCGTGGTGCCGCACCAGGTCACCGAGATCTCCACCCCGGGCACGAAGCGCATGCCCAGCGCCGCGGCTTCCCGGGCCGCCTCCTCCAGGCCGGCGGTTTCGTCGTGGTCGGTCAGCGCCCACAGCTGCACGCCGTTGGCATGCGCGCGCCGCGCCAGATCGCGCGGCGCCAGGACGCCGTCGGATACCGACGAATGGCAATGCAGGTCGCACTTCGGGCCGGAAGACATCATGCCCCATTGTAGGCTGTGCGGAACACGGCGCGGGCCGGGGCCGGCCTCGCGGCACGCGGCCCGGCAGCCGCCTCCGCACCCGGCAGCCGGATATGGGCAAGGCCCCTGCCCTGGTGTCCGCGGCAACCGCCGCCCCGCCCGGCAAGGCCCCGGGACCGGCGAATCGCCCCGGCGGACCCGGAGCGCTCAGGCGTCCACTCCCAGGAACCGGGCCACCGGCGCGATCTGCTCCGGAGTCATCAGGGTGGGCGCATGGCCCACGCCCGGAAATTCCACCAGGCTGGCACGCGGGTTGCGGGCCAGCATTTCGCCCGCGGTCTGCGCCGTCAGCAGGTCGGACTGCCCGCCGCGCAGCAGCAGGATGGGGCAATCCAGGGCTTCGTAGCATTGCCACAGCATCTTCTCGCCCGCCTCCACCAAGGCCGTGTCCTGGAACGCGAAGGCCCGGGCCAGGCCCAGGTCGTAATGCTTGACCCAGCGCCCGTCTTGCTGCCGGAAGACGTGGCGCGCCAGTTCGCGCCAATCGTGGTCGCTGTGCGGGCCGAAGGACGCCGATACGCTCCTGACGTAGTCCACGGCCTCGTCGAAGGTGGCGAACTCCGCCGGCTGCCCCACGTATTCGCCGATGCGCGCCAGCGCCGCCGGATCCAGGCGCGGTCCGACGTCGTTGAGCACCAGCCGTTCGAAACGCGGCACCGCCACGCCGGGCATGGCCGGCAGCGCGGCCTGCAGGCGGGCCGCACCGGCCGCCGCCCCGCCCAGCGCCAGGCCGATCAGCCCGCCCATCGACGTGCCCACCCAACCCAGGCGCGCCGGCCGCAAGCGCGCCAGCAGCATGACCATATCCGACACGTATTGCGGCACCGTATAGCAGGCGGGGTCGGCCAGGCGGTCCGAACGACCGCGGCCGGCCACGTCGGGGCAGGCTACGCGGTAGCGGACGGCCAGGCGCCGCGCCAGGCGGTCGAAGTCGCGTCCGGTACGGGTCAGGCCGTGCACGCATACCACCACGTCCGGGTTGTCTGGCGCGCCCCATTCCCAGTAGGCCATGCGGTGCATGCCCGCCGGGCTGGCGCAGGCGACGTAGTCCAGGCGCGGCTCTTGCATGGCTGGGGCTCCGTTCGAAAACCGGAATTGTAAGAGCCGCCGCGCGCCGGCCGGTTCAATCCTCCTGCCAGTAGCGGCGCGCCTGCGTACGCTCGGCGCTGACCTGCAGCCCGCCGGCCGTCTCGCGCACCACCAGCGCGCCGTCGCGGTCGGTGCGCCAGAACCGCGCACCCGCCCGTTCCCAGCGCGCCTGCACTGCGGGTGCGGGATGGCCGAAACGGTTCAGGTGCCCCGCCTGGGCGATGGCGTGCGCGGCGTGCGCCGCACGCACGAAGGCGGGGCTGGAAGCCGTCGCCGAGCCGTGGTGCGACACCACCACGACATCCGCCCGCACGCCGGCCGCAACCAGCCTTGCCTCGCCCGCGGCGGGAATGTCGCCCGTCAGCAGCGCCGAATGCCGCCGGCCCCGCACCCACAGCACACAGCTGTCGCGATTGCCGCCACGGCCCCGGCCGTCGGGAGGATTCAGGAACTCGAAGCGCACGCCGTCGGCCTCCCAGGCCAGGCCGGCGCGGCAACGATCCGCCCGTCCGGGCGCCGGCGGCGCCGGCAGCCCCGCGATGCGGGCGTCGCGCGCCGCGCGTGCCGGCAGGTCGAACGACGCATACGCCCGGGCGACCGGCAGCGCGCGCAGCACGCCGCCCACGCCGCCGGCATGATCGACGTCGGCATGGGACACGACCAGGGTGTCGAGCCGGCCGATGCCTCGCGCGCGCAGATACGGCCAGACCGTGCGCTCGCCCGCGTCGGTCGTCCGGCCGATGCGCATGCCGGTATCGAACAGCAGGGTGCGGCGGGCAGTCTCCACGACGATGGCCGAACCTTGCCCCACGTCCAGCGCGGCCAGGCGCCATTCGCCGTGGGCGGGCCGCTCGGGACGCCAGCACAGGGCCGGCAGCACCAGCAGCCAGCCCGCGCCGCGCCAGGGCAGGCCGCGCGGTTGCATGGCCAGCACGGTACCGGCCGCGCCCGCCGCCAGCAGCGGCCAGGGCGGCGCCGCCACATTCAGATTGGCCCAGCCGGCCTGCGCCAGATAGGCCACCGGCCCCATCAGCGTCTCGAAAGCCGCATGTCCCGCCCAGCCCGCCCAGTGCGCGGCCGCCTCCGCGCCCGGCAGCACCGCCAGCAGCCCGCAGGCCAGTGCCAGCGGCGTGACCACGAAACTGACCACCGGGATGGCCACGGCGTTGGCCAGCGGCGACCCCACCGACACCTGCTGGAACAGGAAGGCCAGCGGCGGCATCAGGGCGACGGTAATGGCCAGTTGCAGGCCGGCGGCTTCGCGCAGCGCCCGCCAGGCGCGCCGGCGGCGCGCGCCCCGTTCCGGCCGGCGCAAGGCCTCGCCGGCGGAGGCGAACATCAGCACGCCCACCGCGCCGAAAGACAGCCAGAAGCCCGTGGACATGGCCGCCCAGGGATCGAAGGCCGCGACCAGCGCGCCGGCCAGCGCCAGCAGGCGCGACCCGCTCAACGGCAGCCGCAACGCCGCCGCCGAAGCCACCACCGCCAGCATGAAGAAAGTGCGTTGGGAGGGAATGCCCCACCCCGCCAGCAGGCAGTACAGCCAGGCAACGGCCATGGCCGCCGCCGCGCCCGCGGTCCGGGCCGGCATGCGTTCGGCCAGCGCGCGCCCGCGCCAGGACAGGCGCTTCCAGGCCGCCAGCACGCCGACCCCGCCCAGTGCCGCCACCAGGGTCACGTGCAGGCCGCTGATCGATACCAGGTGGGTAATGCCGGTGCGGTTGAACACGGCCCAGTCCTCGGCCCGTACCCCGGCCTGGTCGCCCAGCGCCAGGGCGATCAGCACGGGACCGTAGCGGCTGTCGCCCAGCGCACGCCGCATGCCCTCGCGCACCGCGTGGCGGGCGCGCTCCAGCGCGATGCCCGGCCCGGCCCAGGGCCGGTCGTCCAGCAACCGCGGCCGGCCGCGCACGGTGCCGACGGCGCGCACGCCGCGCGCGAACATCCAGCCTTCGTAATCGAAGCCGTGGGGATTGCGCGTACCTCGCGGGCGCTTCAGGACCAGCGCGGCGCGCCACGATTGCCCCGGCAGCACTTCCGGCAGCGGCGGCCCCGCCGCGCCGCGCCCGAAGGCGCCAGGCCGGTGCCAGGCGACCTGCACCCGGGCGGGCACGCCCGCCGGGATAGCCTGCAGGATATCGGCCTCGAAACGCTTGCCGGCGTCGTTCTCCTGCACCAATGCCGCCACCCGCAACACGACCCGCGCCACCCTGTTCTCGTCGGCTGCGTCCAGACGGTCCGCCAGGCGCGCCTCCGCCCGCCACGCGGCCCAGCCCAGGCCGGCGCACAGCGCCCAGGGCACGACCAGCCAGGGCCGCCAGGGACGGGGCCCGAAACGCAGCGCAACCGTACTGGCCAGCGTCAGCGCGCCCAGCGCGACTCCCCACACGCCGGTGCCGGGCAGGGCCGGCAAGACCTGCAATATCGCGGTGCCTGCCACGAAGGCCGCCAATGCCGTGCGCCCCACCACGCGCTGACTCCCAAAGCCTCTATGGTAGGCAGCCTGCGAACCAGATGGCAGACGGGCGGGACGAAAAGACCGCAGCGTATCCGTCCCCGCCCCGCCCGGGCTGCAGGCCGGGACGGCATGTCATGCAGGAAAACGAGGCCCGCGCGGCCGGGTTCAGTCCCTCAACCCCGGCACCGCCCCCAGCCTGGGCAGCACCCGCAGCGCAGTGGCGGCGGTGGCGGCCGCCACTGCATCGACCGGCATGCCGCGCAGCGCAGCCAGCTCGGCTGCCACGCCGGCCACGTGCATGGGCTCGTTGCGGCGCGCCTCGCCGTGCAGCCAGGCCGGCGGGATGTCGGGCGCGTCCGTTTCCAGCACCAGGCGGTCCAGCCCCATGCGCGCGGCATGGCCGCGGATGCGCAGCGCGCGCTCGTAGGTCATGGCGCCGCCCAGGCCCAGGGCGAAGCCGCGTTCGGCGAAGGCCTGCGCCTGCTGGGCGCTGCCGTTGAAGGCATGGGCGATACCGCCCGCCACCGGGATGCGCCGCAGGTACTTGAGCAGGATGTCCTGCGACTTGCGCACGTGCAGCAGCACGGGCAAGTCCAGTTCCGCGGCCAGTTCCAGCTGGCTGGCGTAGAAGCGTTCCTGGCGCCGGCGCGGCGGGCCGGAGGCGATCTCCGGCACGAAAAAATCCAGGCCGATCTCGCCGATCGCCACGAAACGCGGGTCGGCCAGGGCGGCCTCGGCCTCGGCGCGCAAAGCCCGCAGGTCTTCGTCCCGCGCGCGCTCGACGTACATGGGGTGGATGCCCAGCGCGTAGGCACCGCCGGGCACGGCATGCGCGAGATCTCGCACCGCGGCGAAGTTGGCGCGCCCGACGGCCGGAATCACGATGCCGCGCACGCCGGCCTGCCGGGCGCGGGCGGCGACCTGCAAGCGGTCGGCGTCGAACTCGGCCGCGTCGAGATGGCAGTGGGTGTCTATCAGCACGCGCCGCCCTCCCCGCCGCGCCGCGCGCCGCTCAGCGGCCTGCCGTCAGTGGCGCTTCCGGCTCGCGCAGGCGTCCCGCCTCCATGAGCAGGCGGCGGTCGGCCAGCGCCGCCAGCTCCGTGTCGTGCGTGACGATCACGAAGGCGGTGCCGGATTCGCGGTTCAGGCGCGCGAGCAATTCGAACATGTGGCGCGCCGTCTGCCGGTCGAGATTACCGGTGGGTTCGTCGGCCAGCACGCAGGCCGGGCGCGTCACCAGCGCACGCGCCAGGGCCACCCGCTGGCGCTCGCCGCCGGAAAGCTGGCCGGGATAGTGGGTGGCGCGCGCGCCCAGCCCCACCAGTTCCAGCACTTCCCGCGCCTGCTCGCGCGCCTGCCGGCGCGGCATGCGCCGCACGATGAGCGGCATGGCGACGTTGTCCAGCGCCGGGAACTCGGGCAGCAGATGGTGGAATTGGTAGACGAAGCCCAGGCTGCGGTTGCGCAGCGTACTGCGCGCCGATTCCGACAGGCCGGCCGTGGGCCGGCCAGCCACCGTCACCGTGCCGCTGCTGGGCAGGTCCAGCAGCCCCAGGATGTGCAGCAGCGTGCTCTTGCCCGAGCCGGAGGCGCCCACGATGGCGACCATTTCGCCGGCGCCGACCCGCAGGTCGACGTCGCGCAGCACTTCGATGCGCGACGGGCCTTCGTCGTAGACCTTGCACAGGCCGCTGGCGGCAAGGGCGGCTTCAGTCATGGCGCAACACCTGGGCGGGCTGCAGGCGCGAGGCGCGCCAGCTCGGATAAAGCGTGGCCAGTAGGGACAACGCCAGCGAGGTCAGGCCGATGACGAGGATGTCCCCGCGGCGCGGGTCGGAAGGCAATTCGCTGATGAAATAGATTTCGCGCGGCAGGAAATGGATGCCGAGCAGCCTTTCGATGGCCGGCACGATGACGTCGACGTTGTAGGCGACGAGTATGCCGCCGACTACGCCCAGCAGCGTGCCCACCACGCCGATCAGCGCGCCCTGCACCAGGAAGATGCGGGCGACTTCGCGCGGCGTCGCCCCGAAGGTGCGCAGGATGGCGATGTCGGACTGCTTGTCCTTTACGGCCATGACCAGCGAGGACAGCAGGTTGAAGGCCGCCACCGCCACGATCAGCACCAGGATCAGGAACATCATGCGCTTTTCGGTCTGCACGGCCGCGAACCAGGTGCGGTTGTTGCGCGACCAGTCGCTGGCCATGACGTAGGACGGCAGCACGCCGGCCAGTTCGCCGGCCACCTCGGGCGCGCGCTGCATGTCGCGGATGCGCAGCCGCACCCCGGCGGTGCCGCTGTCGCGAAAGAGCTTGGCGGCGTCTTCGTAGTTGACGAAGGCCAGGGAGGAATCGTATTCGTAGTGGCCCGAAGCGAAGGTGCCGGCCACGGTGAGCTGGCGCATGCGCGGCGAGAAGCCCGCCGGGCTGATGGAGCCCTGGGGCGCCATCATCATGAGCGTGTCGCCCGGCTTGACGCCCAGGCCGTCGGCCAGCTCGCGGCCCAGGACGACCTCGAAGCGGCCCGGTGCCAGGCCGGCCAGCTTCCCGCTGTCGATCTGCTGCGGCAGCTCGGACACCTGGCCTTCGGTCCGCGGGTCGATGCCGCGCACCTGGACGCCCCGTATGGCCTGGCCGCGCAGCAGCATGGCCTGGCTGGCGACGAAAGGCGCCCCGGCCTGGACTTCCGGGTTGCGGCGCGCGGCCTCGGCCAGGTCGCGCCAGTGGTCCAGGACCAGGCCAGGCTGGCCGCCCGGGATGTACAGCTCGATATGGGGCAGCACTGACAGCATGCGGTCGCGCACCTTGGTCTGGAAACCGTTCATGACCGACAGCACGACGATGAGCGCGGCGACCCCCAGCGCGATGCCCGCCATGGAGCTGGCGGCGATGAAGGAAATGAAGCGGTCGCGCCGGCCGCGGCGGCCGGGCATGCGCGCCATGCCTGCGTAACGGGCGCCGATCCAGAATTCGTAGGGTAGCTTGAGCACGCACGCATTATGGCATTAACCCGCAGGCCGCGCCGCCGGGCCAGCCGGCCATGCGGGCACTACAATGCCGGCCATGCAAGCCGTGATTCCCGATGCCCTGCCCGATGCCTCGGTCGCGCCGGAGCTGGCGCGCGCATGGCCGGCGCGCGCGCCCACCCTGCTGGCGTGGCTGCGCGCCGCGCCGGCGCGCGTGGAACGCGTCGATCCGCTCGCCGACGGCTGTACGCCCTTCGAAGCGTGGCAGTTGCGCCGGGCCGGCTTTCGCCCGGAGCCGGGCCAGCCGCTGGCCGCCGGCATGGGGCCGCTGCACGCCGGGCCCGTGCCGGACGACGAACCGGTCTGGCTGGCAGAGCTGGCGCACGTGGCGCTGGGGACCGACCATGCGGCCCTGCTCGACCCCGCCGCGCTCGAACTTGACGGGCATGACGGCCACGCCCTGTTCGAGGCGGTGCGCCCCCTGTTCGCCGGCACCGGATTCGACGCCGAGCCGCTGGAGCCGCGCCGCTGGCGCATGCGGCTGCCGCCCGGCCTGCAGCCGCCCTGCGCCACGCCCGAGGCGGCCGCCGGCCGCCCCGTCGGGGCATGGTGGCCGCAGGACTCCGCCCTGCGGCCCTGGCGCCGGCTGCTCAACGAGATCCAGATGGTGTGGCACGAGCACCCCGTCAACCAGGCCCGGGCCGAACGCGGCCGGGCGCCGGTCAACAGCCTCTGGCTGTACGGCGGCGCCCGCGCCTGGACGCCGCCTGCCGCGGCCGGGCCGGCGCGGGTCTTCGGCGAGCTGAGCGGGCCGGCGCGCGCCGGCGACTGGCACGCCTGGCTGCAAGCGCTGGAAACCCTGGACCGCGACGCCCTGCGGCCGCTGGCCGGGCAGGCCCCGGACGGCCTGACCCTGGTGCTGACGGGCGCCGGGCGCCTGGCCACCCTCGACATCCCGCAGCGCGGCCGGCCATGGCGCTGGCTGCCCCGCAAGAACAAGGACTGGAACGCCTGGTGGACGCCCCCCGCCTGACCCTGCGCGCGGCCGACGCCGCCGCCTGCCGCCAATTGGAAGCGGCGGGCATACACCCTTTGCTGGCCCGCCTGTGGGCCGCACGCGGCGTTACCGACGCCGCGCAGACGCAACTGGCCTGGCCGGCCATGCTGCCGCCGGCCGGCCTGACCCATGCCGCCGACGCCGCCGCCGTGCTGGCCGACGCGATCGCGGCCGGCCGCCGGCTGCTCATCGTGGCCGACTACGATTGCGACGGCGCCACCGCCTGCGCCGTCGGCCTGCGGGCGCTGCGGGCGATGGGCGCCTGCGTGGACTTCCTGGTGCCCAACCGTTTCGAGACCGGATACGGACTGTCGCCCGCCGTGGTGGAGCTGGCCTGCCGCCACCCCGCCGGCAAGCCCGACATCATCATGACGGTAGACAACGGCATCGCCAGCGTCGACGGCGTGGCGGCCGCGCGCGAGGCGGGCATCGACGTCGTCGTCACCGACCACCACCTGCCCGGCGACACGCTGCCCGACGCGCTGGCCATCGTCAACCCGAACCAGCCCGGCTGCGGCTTTCCCTCCAAGAACCTGGCGGGGGTCGGCGTGGTGTTCTACCTGATGCTCGCGCTGCGCGCCGAGCTGCGCGCGCGCGGCGTCTACCCCCCCGACGGCGGGCCGCGACTGGACGCCCTGGCGGACCTAGTGGCGCTGGGCACGGTGGCCGACGTGGTGCGGCTGGACGCCAACAACCGCCTGCTGGTCACGCGCGGCCTGGAGCGCATGCGCAGCGGGCGCATGCAGGCCGGCGTGCGGGCGCTGTTCGCGGTGGCGGGGCGCGAGCCGCGCGAAGCCTCCAGTTTCGATCTCGGCTTCGCGCTGGGCCCGCGCGTGAACGCGGCCGGACGGCTGGCCGACATGAGCCTGGGCATACGCTGCCTGACCACCGACGACGAAGGCCAGGCCCTGGACATGGCCCGCGAACTGGACACCATGAACCGCGAGCGCCGCACCATAGAAAGCACCATGCGCGAGCAGGCCCTGGCTGCCATGGAAAGCGCGGCGGCCACGGTCGGCGCAACGGTGTGCGTCTACGATCCCGGCTGGCATCAGGGCGTGGTGGGGCTGGTCGCGTCGCGGCTGAAGGAAAAGTACTGGCGCCCGACGCTGGCCTTCGCGCCGGCCGGCGACGGCGAGTTGCGCGGCTCGGGCCGCTCGATCCCGGACGTGCACCTGCGCGACACGCTGGACCTGGTCTCCAAGCGCCATCCCGGCGTCATCCGCAAGTTCGGCGGCCACGCCATGGCGGCGGGACTGACGCTGGCGGCCTGCGATTTCGACCGCTTCACGCCGGCCTTCGACGCCGCGGTGCGCGAGCTCACCGGCCGCGACCGCTTCGAACCGCTGATCGAGACCGACGGCTCGCTGGAGTCCGGTTACGCCAACGCGGAAGTCGCCGCGCTGCTGCAGCGCCAGGTGTGGGGCTCCGGCTTCGCCGCGCCGCTGTTCCAGGACGACTTCACCGTGCGCGGCCAGCGCCTGGTCGGCGGCAAGCATCTGAAACTGTCGCTCGAGCGCGGCCACCAGCGCTTCGACGCCATCTGGTTCGGGCGCAGCGAACCGCTGCCCGAACGCATCGAAGGGGTCTACCGGCTCGAGCAGAATGCCTGGAACGGCATGGTGTCGGTGCAACTGGTCATGGAATACGCCCGGGGAGCCTGACGCGCCGGCCCCGGGTGCCCTGCCCGCCCGCGACATGCCGGCCGGCGTCCCTCTCGATGCCGGGAAACCGTACGGATCGCCGATGGCGCGCCGCCCCGCCGGCGCACCGAGGCCTGCGCCGGCGGCGGCTCAGGCTTCGGCAGCCCCCGCCGCCGGAAAGCTCAGGCTCAGCGCGTCCTGCTCGTGCAGCATGAGCGCGCGCTCGCGCGTCACCTTGCAGACCCAGGTCTGCTGCGGCATGGGCCGCGGCAGGCTCAGGCAATCGGGATCGAGCACCGCGCCGCAGAAGCCGGCGGGCTCGCGCACGGAGCGGTAGCGTATCCACTGGATGCCGCGGCCGCGCGCCTCGCGGGCCAGGCGCTGGCAGTCGGCATAGTCCCGGCCGTCGGTCCAGCGCGCCTGGGCCGCGCTCCAGGGCGGCGCGGTGAGGTCCACGGCACGGCCGCGTACCCTGGCCTGGAAGAAAGTGTGTTCGGAAATCAGGTCGCCTTCGCGCAGGCCGTCGCTGTCCATCAGGAAACGCCAGCGCCAGTAGGCCACTTCGGTGCAGGCGGTATGCAGCGATTCGGCGCCGTACCAGATGCCCGGGTCGGAGCCTTCGCGAAAGCGCGAGGGATGCACCGAGCGGTAGCGGAACGGCGTGTTCAGCAGGTAGTGCAGACCCTGCCCCGAGGCCGGCAGCGGCGGCTTGCTGTCTTCGAGCAGTTGTTCCAGCATTGCCTGCTCGTCCAGCGTATCGACCAGCTTCATGGTGGCCACGCGGTGTTGGGCTTCCACCCCCCGCCAGAGCTCGCGGGCCAGCGCCGCGCGCACGCGGCGCCACCATTCGGGCTGCCAGGCGGGCATCAGACCGGCGCCCGCATGGCATCCACGTAGGCCAGTGTGGCCACCAGGCCCTCGGCCCTGAGGATGAGCTCGCGCGGCACGCCGTTCAGCGCCCGGTTGTGGCTGCCCATCCAAGCCAGCCGGCGCTCCGGGTCGTTGCCCACCACGGCGTCCAGCGAACGGTAGAGCCGCACCAGCAGCGCGGCCAGCTCGGCTTCCTTGGAGCCCGGCTTGAGTGCCCGTTCGCCGCGCATCATGCGCGAGACGGTGGCTTCGCTGGCGCCGATGACACGCGCCAGCGAAGCGCCGGTCAACCCCAGCAGCGCGGCAGCGCGCGTGGCCGCCTTGGTCAGCACCAGAGCGGGTTCGATGCGGGAGGCAGGTTGCACGGGCATGATTCAGATTCCTTTCCAAGGAAATTTTATTGGATTTTTATTTCTATTTCAACACTCTTTCTGCCTCTTTTCCCGCCCTCCCTTCCCGCATCCTTTCCTGCATGCCTCGCGGAGCGTGCGAGGGGAGTAACGAAAAGGTTTGCCAGCGCCCCCGGAAAGGCCCGCCCTGTCCGCCGCGCGGCGCCGTCGCGCGACAGGCTAAAATGGCGGGCTATCCGCAATATTGCCCGCCACAGGACCCTATCGCCCATGGAAGCCGAACGCCAGAACCAGATCGCCTCCCGCCTTGCCGACTACGCCGAGCGGGAGCAGGCGTTACGGAGGTATCTTTGACTACGATGCCAAGCGCGAGCGCCTGCAGGTAGTCAACGCCGAACTCGAAGACCCGGCCGTCTGGAGCGACCCCAAGCATGCCCAGGACCTCGGCCGCGAAAAGAAAAGCCTGGAAGACGTCGTCCTGACGCTATCCGCGCTGGGCAGCGGCCTGGCGGACGCGCAGGAACTCTACGAGCTGGCGCTGGCCGACGGCGACGACGCCACCCTGGAATCGATCGAGGCCGATGCCGACGGTTTCCAGGAACGGCTGGAATCCCTGGAATTCCGCCGGATGTTCTCCAATCCGGCCGATCCCCTGAACTGCTTCCTGGACATCCAGGCAGGCGCCGGCGGCACCGAGGCGCAGGACTGGGCCGCCATGCTGCTGCGCCAGTACCTCAAGTACTGTGAACGCAAGGGGTTCAAGGCCGAGGTCCTGGAAGAATCCGAAGGCGAAGTGGCCGGCATCAAGTCGGCCACGATCAAGATCGAGGGCGACCATGCCTTCGGCCACCTGCGCACGGAAACCGGCGTGCACCGCCTGGTGCGCAAGAGCCCGTTCGATTCCGCGGGGGGCCGGCACACCTCGTTCGCCAGCGTATTCGCCTATCCCGAGATCGACGACTCCTTCGAGATCGAGGTCAATCCGGCCGACCTGCGGGTCGACACCTACCGAGCCAGCGGCGCGGGCGGCCAGCACATCAACAAGACCGATTCGGCGGTGCGCATCACGCACCTGCCCACCGGCATCGTGGTCCAGTGCCAGAACGACCGCTCGCAGCACCGCAACCGCGCCGAAGCCATGCAGATGCTGCGCTCGCGCCTGTACGAGCTGGAAATGCGCAACCGCATGGCCGAGCAGCAAAAGCTGGAAGATTCCAAGACCGACGTCGGCTGGGGCCACCAGATCCGCTCCTACGTGCTGGACCAGAGCCGCATCAAGGACCTGCGCACCAACGTCGAGATTTCGAACACCCAGAAGGTGCTGGACGGCGACCTCGACGCCTTCATCCAGGCCAGCCTCAAGCAGGGCGTCTGATCCCATGACCCGGACGGCCATCATCCTGACCGGCGCCTCGCGAGGGCTGGGCGCGGCCCTGGCCCGTGCGCTGGCCGGGGCGGACACGCTGCTGGTCACCGTCTCGCGCCGGCCCGATCCGTCGCTGGCGGACTGGGTCGCGCAGCGTGGCGGCGCGCTGCGCCAGATCGCGGCCGACCTTTCCGATCCGGACGCGGCCGCGCATGCCGCGCGCGAAGCCGCCGGCGCCCTGCCCTCCGGCGCCGCCCGCTACCGCCTGGTCAACAACGCCGGCATGCTGCAGCCGGTGGCGCGTGCCGAATCGCTGGACGACGCGCGGGCCGTGGCGCAGGCGCTGAACCTGAACGTCGGCGCCGCGATCGCGATGACCGCAGCCTTCCTGCGGGCCACGCCGCCGGGCGGGGCCGACCGCCGCGTATTGAATATCTCCTCAGGCGCCGCCCGCCATCCCTACGCCGGCTGGCACGTCTACTGCGCCTCCAAGGCCGCGCTCGACATGTACACCCGCACGCTCAGGCTCGAGCAGGGCGCGACGGGCCTGCGCGCCGTTTCGCTGGCCCCTGGCGTCATCGACACCGACATGCAGGCGGCCATCCGCGCCGCCGACCCGCAGGCCATGCCGGCGCGCCCGCGCTTCGTGGACCTGCACGCCCGGGGGGAACTGCCGCCGGCCGGCCACGTGGCCGCCCGCCTGGCCGCCTACCTGGAACGCGCCGACTTCGGCGAGCAAGACCTCGACGACCTGCGCCAGGCCGGCTGAGCCGGCCGCCTTTCTTCCGAACCCATTCCCGTCTCCCGCCATGACCCAGCCCACGCCCACCCCTACCGCCCAGGACGACAACCGCCTGATCGCCGAACGGCGCAGCAAGCTGGAGCGGCTGCGCGCAGAAGGCCCGGCCTATCCCAACGACTTCGCGCCCGACGCGCGAGCCGCCGAGCTGCACCAGCACTACGGCGCGCTGGACGCGCAGGCACTGGCCGAGGCCGGCCGGGAAGTCCGGGTAGCCGGCCGCATGATGCTCAAGCGCGTCATGGGCAAGGCCAGCTTCGCCACGCTGCAGGACGGCAGCGGCCGCATCCAGATCTACCTGGACCGCGGCACGCTGGGCGAAGCCCCTTACGCGGAATTCAAGCAGTGGGATATCGGCGACATCGTCGGCGTGCAGGGCCGCGTGTTCAAGACCAACAAGGGCGAACTGTCGGTGCATGCCGGCAGCGTGCGCCTGCTCGCCAAGTCGCTGCGCCCGCTGCCGGACAAGTTCCACGGCCTGGCCGACCAGGAAATGCGCTACCGCCAGCGCTACGTCGACCTGGTCATGACCGAGGCCTCGCGACGCACCTTCGAGGCCCGCAGCAAGGCCATCGCGGCCATCCGCCACGCCATGCTGGAAGCGGGCTTCCTGGAAGTCGAGACGCCCATGCTGCACCCCATACCCGGCGGGGCGGCGGCGCGGCCCTTCGTCACCCACCACAATGCGCTGGACATGCAGATGTACCTGCGCATCGCCCCCGAGCTGTACCTGAAGCGGCTGATCGTGGGCGGCTTCGAGCGGGTCTTCGAGATCAACCGCAACTTCCGCAACGAAGGCCTGAGCCCGCGCCACAACCCCGAATTCACCATGATGGAGTTCTACGCCGCGTACACCGACTACCGCTGGCTCATGGACTTCACCGAGCAATTGATCCGGCAGGCCGCCACGGCGGCCACGGGCAGCGCCACCCTCACCTACCAGGGGCGCGAGCTCGACCTTGCGCAGCCCTTCGACCGCTTGTCCATCACCGGCGCGATCCTGAAGTACGCCGAAGCGGGCTATACGCCGGCCCAGCTGGACGACCCGGGCTTCCTGCGCACCGAGCTGCAGCGCCTGGGCGCCGACCTGCATAGCCCGCAGCTGGCCCGCGCCGGCCTGGGCGCGCTGCAGCTGGCGCTGTTCGAGGAAACCGCCGAGGCCAAGCTCTGGCGGCCGACCTATATCGTCGATTACCCCGTGGAAGTCTCGCCCCTGGCGCGGGCCTCGGACAGCCGGCCCGGCATCACGGAGCGCTTCGAACTGTTCATCACCGGACGCGAAATCGCCAATGGCTTCTCCGAGCTCAACGACCCCGAGGACCAGGCCGAGCGCTTCCGCGCGCAGGTCGAGGCCAAGGACGCCGGCGACGAGGAAGCCATGTACTACGACGCGGACTACATCCGGGCACTGGAATACGGCATGCCGCCCACGGGCGGCTGCGGCGTGGGCATCGACCGCCTGGTCATGCTGCTGACCGACAGCCCCAGCATACGGGACGTGATCCTCTTCCCGCACCTGCGGCCGGAAGACTGAGGCGGAAAGGCCGGAACGGCGGCTAGGGCCGGGGCGGGAAGACGCGGGCCGCCGGCGGCCCGCCCGTCAACGGGCGCGGCGCTCGGCCGCGACGGCCCAGCGCCGCGCCACCGCCGGCGACGTGGCGCAGGCCGCCTCGTCGGTCGCCACCCGCACGGCGCGTTCCAGCAACTGGATATCCGCCTCGTGCTGGCGGGCGACATGGGGATCTTCGAAGAAAATCACCCGCTGGCACTGGCGCTCGAGCACCAGCTCGGCGATCTGCGCGTCGCCGCCCAGCGGGCCGCTCAGGTAGGGCTCGGCCCAGGGCCGCTCGCGCGGCCATCCGCGCGACCAGGCCAGCTCGTTGAGCCGCCCGCCGGTCGTGCCCGTGGCGACCCGGCGCTGGAAACGCGACAACAGGTCGAAATGATCGGCCGCAAAGCCCACCATCTGATCCTTGAGCGCATCGTGCGCGATCAGCGCCAGCGTCTGGCGGCCGAAATCGAACAGCCGGTCGAGCGCCGGATCCGGCGCCAGGCCGGCATGCATGCGCTCGACCTCCATCCATTCGACGGCGCCGGCCTGCGTGGAGATGAAGGGACGCCCGTGGGTCACGCACTGCCGCTTGAGCGCCAGCGCCTCGGGAAAGATGGACGAAGGGTCCACCGGGTCGATCAGGTAGATCGCGCCGTCGAACGGCGCCGTCTCGCCGCGCCCGTCGGTGACGCGGGCGACCAGCTTCATCAGCCCGCCTTCGCGGCCATAGGGATAGCGGATCAGGCCGCCGTAGCCCTGCAGCATGCCTTCGCGCAGGATGGCGTCGTAGGTGCGCCCGACGGTATAGAGCTCGACCCCGAGCTCGCGTATGGCCGCCGAACTGGCCCGCAGCCAATCGAACAGCGCGGCGTCGGGCGTGTCGTGGTGGAGGCGGTTGGCGGCGAGTCCGAAGCGCAGGCGGGTGGCGGTCATGGCGGGCGGTAGGAGCGGAAATAGCAGCGGAGGCGGCAACCGTACGCATGATACCCGAGCCGCCAGCCGCCATCGGCCGCGGCCGCCCGTTGCGCGGCGCTCAGCCGGCGCCGGGCGCCAGCGCCTGCCGCCAGCCCAGTCCGGCTTCGACGCCGGCGCGCGGCCGGTATTCGCAGCCCACCCAGCCGGCATAGCCCAGCCGGTCCAGCGCCTGGAAAACCGCTTCGTAGCGGATCTCGCCTTCGTCGGGCTCGGCCCGGCTGGGCACGGCCGCGATCTGCACGTGGCCGATCCAGGGCAGATAGCGTTCCAGGCGGGTCAGCACATCTCCTTCGGACACGCCCACGTGGTAGACGTCGAAGAGCATGCGCAGGTTGCCGGCCCCCACCCGCTGCAAGATGCCATGGGACTCTGCCTGGGTGGCGTAGAAATAATCGGGCTTGTCGCGGCGGTTGATGGCCTCGACCAGCACGGTCAGCCCATGGCACTCCGCTTCGGCGGCGGCATGCCGCAGGTTGCCGACCAGCACCTCGGCCGCTTCCCCGCGCCGCTCGGCCGGCACGGTGCCGGCCATGGCATGGATGCCGCGCGCTCCGCTCTCGCGGCACCATGCGATCGCCTGCTCCATGGCTTCCCGGAAGGCCTGCTCGCGACCGGGCAAGGCGGCCAGGCCCGACGCGCCGTCGGCGGGCCCGCCCGGCGGCGCGTTGATGTTCAGCAGCGTCAGGCCGAGCCGGCGGCAGGCCTGGCCGACCTCGCGGGCCGGGGTATCGTAGGGAAACTGCAGTTCGACCGCGCGAAACCCTGCCCGCGCGGCCCGCTCGACGCGCTCGAGCAGGGGCAGATCCGCCCACAGCAGACCCAGGTTGGCGGAAAAGCGTGGCATGGCGGGCTCCCGCAGGCAGGAAGGAACGACGCGCCGCCCGCGCCTGCCGCGGGCCGGGCACGGAAAAGAGCCGGAATCAGGCCTCGTCGATCCAGGCCATTTGTATGGCTTCGAGGATCTTCTCGCCGCAGCGCGCCGGGTCGTCGTCGAAACCCGGCAAGGCCATCACCCAGGCCCGCAGGTCGGTGAAACGCACTGCGCGGGGGTCTGCGTCCGGATGGGCGTCGACCAGCGCGGCGGCGATCTCGTAGGTGTCGGTCCACTTCATCAATGGTTCTCCTTGGCATGATTGATGGAGTATTTCGGCACCTCGACCGTCAGGTCGGCATCGGCGATCCGGGCCTGGCAGGACAGGCGCGACGTGGAGGTCAGCCCCCAGGCCTTGTCCAGCAGGTCTTCCTCGTCGTCCGTGGCGTCTTCCAGCGAGCCGTAGCCCTCGCGCACGATCACGTGGCAGGTGGTGCAGGCGCAGGACAGTTCGCAGGCATGCTCGATTTCTATACCGTGGTCCAGCAGGACCCGGCAGATCGACTTCCCGGTGGGCGCGTCCTCGATGACGGCGCCCTCCGGACAGATTTCCGGATGAGGCAATACGGTGAGCTTGGGCATGGATGGGTCAGGAAATCTCGTCCAGTTTGCGCCCGGCCAGGGCCCGGCGGATGCTGCGGTCCATACGCCGCGCGGCGAATTCGTCGGTGGCGGCCGACAGTGCCTGCGTGGCGACGCGCACGGCATCGGCGTCGCCGCCCGCCGCCGCGGCGCGCGCATCCTGCAGGGCGCGGCGAATGGCGTCGAGCTCGCCCGTCTCCAGCAGGTCGGCGTCGGCCGCCAGCGCGGCCTCGACCGAGGCCGCCAGGCTTTCGGCTTCGACCTGCTGCTCGCGCAGCATGCGCTGGCGGGCGTCGTGGTCGGCCTGGGCCACACTGTCGGCCAGCATGGCCGCGACCTCGTCGTCGGACAGGCCGTAGGAGGGCTTGACGCTGACCGAGGCCTCGACGCCGCTGCTCTGCTCGCGCGCAGTCACGCCCAGCAGGCCGTCGGCATCCACCTGGAAGGTCACGCGCACCCGCGCCGCGCCGGCCACCATGGGCGGGATGCCCCGCAGCTCGAAGCGCGCCAGCGAGCGGCAATCGGCCACCAGCTCGCGCTCGCCCTGCACCACGTGGATGCTCATGGCGGTCTGGCCGTCCTTGAAGGTGGTGAATTCCTGGGCGCGCGCCACCGGAATCGTACTGTTGCGCGGGATCACCCTCTCGACCAGCCCGCCCATGGTCTCCAGGCCCAGCGACAGGGGGGTGACGTCCAGCAGCAGCCAGTTCTCGCCGGGCGCGCGGTTGCCGGCCAGCAGGTTGGCCTGCAGGGCGGCGCCCAGCGCCACCACCTGGTCGGGATCGAGGTCGGTCAGCGGCTCGGTGCCGAACAGCTCCGCCGCCGCGCGACGGATCACAGGCATGCGCGTGGCGCCGCCCACCATGACCACGCCCTTGATCTCGTCGGGGCGCAGCCCGGCGTCGGCCAGCGCCCGGCGGGCGCGCGACAGGGTGCGCTCGACCAGGGGGCGGGCCAGCCGCTCGAAATCGTCGCGGGCCAGGGGGGCCGCCAGTTCGCGACCATCGGCAAGGCGCACGCGGAACTCGGCCTCGGCCGCGTCGGACAGTGCCTCGCGGGCGCGGCGCGCCGCCACCAGCAAGGCCCTGCGATCGGCGGGCGACTCCGCCTCGGCCGCCAGGCGGCGGCGCATTTCGCCGGCAATGGCCGCATCGAAATCGTCGCCGCCCAGCGCCGTGTCGCCGCCAGTGGCGACCACCTCGAACACGCCGCGCGTCAACCGCAGGATGGAAACGTCGAAGGTGCCGCCGCCCAGGTCATACACTGCGTAGACGCCCTCGGCCTGGCGGTCCAGTCCGTAGGCGATGGCCGCCGCGGTGGGTTCGTTGAGCAGCCGCAGCACGTTCAGGCCGGCCAGCGTGGCCGCGTCGCGCGTGGCCTGGCGCTGCGCGTCGTCGAAATATGCCGGCACGGTGATGACTGCGCCCACCAGTTCGTCGCCCAGCGCGGCCTGTGCGCGCTCGCGCAGCGCCGACAGGATGCGGGCCGAGACTTCGACCGGGCTGAGCTCGCCCTGCACCGTGCGCAGGCGCACCATGCCGGCGCCGGGAACGAATTCGTAGGGCGCGCCCGCGACGTCGGCGTCGTCCAGGGAGCGGCCCATGAAGCGCTTGACCGACACGACGGTATTCAGGGGGTCCTCGGCCTGCGCGGCCAGCGCCCGGCCGCCCACCGCCACCCGCCCGTCGGGCAGATAGCGGACCGCTGAAGGCAGCAACACCCTGCCCTCCTCGTCGGGCAGGGCTTCCGGGACGCTGTGGCGTACCGCCGCCACCAGGGAATGGGTCGTGCCCAGGTCGATGCCTACGGCCAGGCGGCGCTGGTGCGGGGCGGGCGAATCGCCGGGTTCGGAAATCTGCAATAAAGCCATAGGGGGAAGATCCTGGACGCCCTGGCGGCGTCTCGTCTCAATCGGGGGTCCGGGCGCGGCGCAGTTCCTGGAGCAGCTTGTCCACGAACATCCATTCGCGCACCTTCCGCGCCGCCGCCCGGGCATCGCCCTGCCGGTCCAGCAGGTCGGCGACCTCGTCGGCCAGGGCCTGCGCGGCTTGACGCAATTCGGCCTCCAGGCCGGCGCAAGCCTGCGCATCGCCGCGCGATTCGTCCAGCGCCTCGCGCCAGGCCATCTGCTGCATCAGGAATTCGGACGGCATGGCCGTGTTGCTCTCGGCCTGCAGGTCCGCGCCCGCCTGCTCGCACAGGTAACGGGCACGCGCCAGCGGGTCGCGCAGCACGCGGTAGGCTTCGTTGGCGCGGGCGGCCCACTGCATGGCCACGCGGCGCTCGGCGGGCGTGGCGGTGGCGTAGCGGTCGGGGTGGACCTGCGCGGCCACGGCACGCCAGGCGGATTCCAGCCCGGCGTCGTCCAGCGCCTGGCGCGCCGGCAAACCGAACAGGGCGAAATAATCGTCGCCGGCCAACGCTACACCGTGAACGACTCGCCGCAGCCGCAGGTCGCCTTCTCGTTGGGATTGCGGAACCGGAAGCCTTCGTTCAGGCCCTCGCGGGCGTAGTCGAGCTCGGTGCCGTCGATATAGGCCAGGCTCTTGGGGTCGACGTAGACCTTGACCCCGTGGCTTTCGAACACCTGGTCGGCCTCGTCGGGCTGGTCGACGTATTCCAGCTTGTAGGCCATGCCGGAGCAGCCGGTGGTACGCACGCCCAGCCGCAGGCCCACGCCCTTGCCGCGCTTCTGCAGGTAGCGGTCGACGTGCTCGGCCGCCTTCCGGGTCAGGGTGACAGCCATGTCAGCTCGTGTGTTCGGGCACGCGCACGCCGGCGACGGCCGCTGCGGGGTGCTTTTCCTGGTAGTCCTTGACCGCCGCCTTGATGGCGTCCTCGGCCAGGATGGAGCAATGGATCTTGACCGGCGGCAGCGCCAGCTCTTCGGCGATCTGGCTGTTGCGGATGGACAGCGCCTGGTCCAGCGTCTTGCCCTTGACCCATTCGGTGACCAGCGAACTGGAGGCAATCGCCGAGCCGCAGCCGTAGGTCTTGAAGCGCGCGTCCTCGATCACGCCCTCGGCGCTGACCTTGATCTGCAGCTTCATGACGTCCCCACAGGCCGGGGCCCCGACCATGCCGGTGCCGACGCTGTCGTCGGACTTGTCGAAAGAACCGACGTTGCGCGGGTTTTCGTAATGGTCCAGAACTTTGTTGCTGTATGCCATGATGGTTCTCCTTCGGGGCGCGCGTTCAGTGCGCCGCCCATTGCACGCTGTTCAGATCGATGCCTTCCTGGGCCATTTCCCACAACGGGGACATGTCGCGCAGCTTGCCGACGCGGCTCTTGAGGAGCTCGACGGCGGCATCGATTTCCTGCTCGGTCGTGAAGCGGCCCAGCGTGAACCGGATGGAGCTGTGCGCCAGCTCGTCGTTGCGGCCCAGGGCACGCAGCACGTAGGAAGGCTCCAGGCTGGCCGAGGTGCAGGCCGAGCCGCTGGAGACCGCCAGCTCCTTGATCGCCATGATCAGGGATTCGCCCTCGACATAGTTGAAGCTGACGTTCAGGTTGTGGGGCACGCGGCGCTCCATGTCGCCGTTGAGGTAGACCTCCTCGATCTGCGACAGGCCCGCCCACAGGCGGTCGCGCAGCATGCGGATGCGCTCGTTCTCGGTGCCCATCTCCTCGCGGGCCAGGCGGAAGGCTTCCCCCATGCCCACGATCTGGTGGGTGGCCAGCGTGCCGGAGCGGAAGCCCCGCTCGTGCCCGCCGCCGTGGATCTGGGCCTCGATGCGCACGCGCGGCTTGCGGCGCACGTACAGCGCGCCTATGCCCTTGGGACCGTAGGTCTTGTGCGCGGAGAAGGACATGAGATCCACCTTGAGCGCCTGCAGGTCGATCGCGACCTTGCCGGTGGCCTGGGCAGCGTCGACGTGGAAGACGATGCCCTTGTCGCGGCAGATTTCGCCCAGCGCCTCGATGTCCTGGATGACGCCGATCTCGTTGTTGACCAGCATGACCGAAACCAGGATGGTGTCGGGCCGGAGCGCCGCCTTGAAGGCGTCCAGGTCGAGCAGCCCGTCCTCGCGCACGTCGAGGTAGGTGAGCTCGAAGCCGCGGCGCTCCAGCTCGCGACAGGTGTCGAGCACCGCCTTGTGCTCGGTCTTGACGGTGATCACGTGCTTGCCGCGATCCGCGTAGAAACCGGCCGCGCCCTTGATGGCGAGGTTGTTGGATTCGGTGGCGCCGGAGGTCCAGACGATCTCGCGCGGGTCGGCGTTGACCAGTCGCGCGACGTCCGCGCGGGCCTGCTCGACCGCCTCCTCGGCTTCCCAGCCGAAGGCATGGCTGCGGGAAGCGGGGTTGCCGTAGTGCTCGTACAGCCACGGCACCATCTTGTCCACCACGCGCGGGTCCACGGGCGTGGTGGCCGAATAATCCAGGTAAATCGGACGGGACATGGATAAGGCTCCTGAGTGTCTCTTCAAGCGGCGGCCCGCGCCGGCCGCTCCTGCGGCGGGCTGACCCGGTCGACCCGTACCGCGGCGGCGCCCGCCTGGCGGGTGGCTTCCTGCAGCTGGCGCACCCGCTGCTGGTCGACCAGGTCCTGCAGCGACACCGAATCCAGGTAATCGACCATCTTGCGGTTGAGGGTGGCCCAGAGTTCGTGGGTCATGCACTTGCCGGGGGCCTTGCCGTCGTGCCCGCTGCTGCAGTCGTTCTTGCCGCCGCAGCTGGTGGCATCCAGCGGCTCGTCCACCGCGAAGATGATGTCGGCCACCGTGACGTTGCGCGCCAGCCTGGCCAGCGAATAGCCGCCGCCCGGGCCGCGCATGCTCTCGACCAGTTCGTGGCGGCGCAGCTTGCCGAACAGTTGCTCGAGATAGGAAAGGGAAATGTTCTGGCGCTGGCTGATGGCGGCCAGGGTCACCGGCCCGGCATGCTGCCGCAATGCCAGGTCGATCATGGCGGTGACGGCGAAGCGCCCTTTCGTGGTAAGCCGCATGGCAGTTCCAATACTTGAGTAATTGACTCAAGTATAACAAATTCCCGAGTAATTTGCTGGGGAACTGGCTGCGGACCCGCTGACCGGCGACGGCTCCGGATGTAGAGCCGCCCGGCCACAAAAAACCGCGCCGTAGCGCGGTTTTCAGGCCCTTTCGAGCGCCTGCGGGATCAGGCGGCCTGATACTGGGTGGCGCGCTTGCGCACCAACTCCAGGACACCCTGACAGGCGTCCTCGAGGTAATCCAGCACCTTGCTGAAACCTTCCGGGCCGCCGTAATACGGATCGGGCACCGTGGCTTCCTCGAATTCGTTGGCGAAGCGCATGAGCAACATCAGCTTGTGCTGGTACTGCTTGGGGCACTGTTGCTGCAACGCAGCAAGGTTTTCCCAGTCCATGGCGAGGATGAGGTCGTATTCGCGGAAGTCGTCCGCCGTGATCTGGCGGGCTTCCCGGTGGGCGATCTCGTAGCCGCGCTTGCGCGCGGCAGCCTGCGCCCGGGCGTCCGGGCCTTCGCCGACGTGGAAGCCATGGGTGCCGGCCGAGTCGATGCGCACGACATCGGACAGCCCGGCGTCGTTCACGAGGTGACCGAACACCCCGGCGGCGCTCGGCGACCGGCAAATATTGCCCATGCAAACGAAAAGTACCTTGGTCATCATGTTTGCTAGTGTGCGGGAAAACCCGGAACAAGGCAAGCTTTTTTTGCAGATGCGCAAAATTGGGGCGATGCCATGCACCATTTAAATCTTCTTTTTTTTCAAGGAATTATGAATTTTTCCTAAAAATATTATTAAGTCAGGCTATCGGTTTTTGCAACATCGGCGGATATTTCGGTGCGGCGCAATAATCCATGCCGGTGCACGCCGCGGCCCGCGGGCGGTACGGGCGCCGCCCGGGCCGGCTCAGGCGCCGTTCAGCCAGGCGCGTTCCTTGAGCGCGGCCAGGGTATCGCGGGCCGCCGCGGCCTGTTCGAACTCCAGGTTGCGCGCATGCTCGAGCATGAGTTTTTCCAGCCGGCGGATTTCGCGCGCGAGGGCCTTTTCGTCCCCGATGAGCTCCGGCGCAATCTCCTGCCCCGTCTCGGCCGGCTCGGCCGCCAGGACGCCGTCGATCAGCTCGCGCACGGCCTTGTGCACGCCGCGCGCCGTGATGCCGTGCTCGGTGTTGAAGGCCAACTGGCGCTGGCGGCGCCTTTCGGTTTCGTCCAGGGCGCGCCGCATCGAATCGGTGATTCGGTCGGCGTACAGGATGGCCCGCCCGTTCAGGTTGCGGGCGGCCCGGCCGATGGTCTGGATCAGGCTGCGCTCGGAACGCAGGAAGCCTTCCTTGTCGGCGTCCAGGATGGCCACCAGCGACACCTCCGGGATGTCCAGCCCTTCGCGCAGCAGGTTGATGCCCACCAGGACGTCGAAGGTGCCCAGGCGCAGGTCGCGGATGATCTCGACGCGCTCGACCGTGTCGATGTCCGAATGCAGATAGCGCACCCGCACCCCGTGCTCGGTGAGATAGTCGGTGAGGTCCTCGGCCATGCGCTTGGTCAGGGTGGTCACCAGCACGCGCTCGGAGACGGCGGTGCGCTTGGTGATCTCTCCCAGCAGGTCGTCGACCTGGGTGGTCGCCGGGCGCACCTCCACCTGCGGGTCGACCAGTCCGGTGGGACGCACCACCTGCTCGACCACGTTGTCGGAATGCTCCTGCTCGTAGGCCGCGGGGGTGGCGGACACGAACACGCACTGGCGCATGCGCGCCTCGAATTCCTCGAGCCGCAGCGGCCGGTTGTCCAGCGCCGAAGGCAGCCGGAAGCCGTACTGCACCAGGGTTTCCTTGCGCGCGCGGTCGCCGCGGTACATGCCCCCCAGCTGGCCCATGGTGACGTGGCTCTCGTCGATGAACATCAGGGCGTCGGGCGGCAGGTAATCGATCAGCGTGGGCGGAGGCTCGCCGGGGGCGGCGCCCGACAGGTGGCGGGAATAGTTCTCGATGCCCTTGCAGAACCCCAGTTCCTGCAGCATCTCGAGATCGAAGCGGGTGCGCTGCTCCAGGCGCTGGGCCTCGACCAGCTTGCCCGCCGCGTGGAACTCGGCCAGGCGCTCGCGCAGCTCTTCCTTGATGGTTCCGATGGCACGCAGCACGGTGTCGCGCGGCGTGACATAGTGCGAGCCGGGGTACACCGTGAAGCGCGGCACCTTCTGGCGCACGCGACCGGTCAGCGGGTCGAACAGCTCAAGGGTTTCGATTTCGTCGTCGAAGAGCGTCAGGCGCACGGCCAGCTCTGCGCTTTCGGCCGGGAACACGTCTATGGTCTCGCCGCGCACGCGGAACGTGCCCCGGGCGAAGTCGGCGTCGTTGCGGGTGTACTGCATGGCCACCAGGCGCGCCAGGATCTCGCGGCGGGCGATGCGGTCGCCCGCGCGCAGGATCAGCACCATGGCGTGATAGTCGCCGGGGTTGCCGATGCCGTAGATGCACGAGACGGTGCCCACGATCACGGTGTCGCGCCGCTCCAGCAGGCTCTTGGTGGCCGACAGCCGCATCTGTTCGATGTGCTCGTTGATGGACGAGTCTTTCTCGATGAACAGGTCGCGGGCCGGTACGTAGGCCTCGGGTTGGTAGTAATCGTAGTACGAGACGAAGTACTCCACCGCATTGCGCGGGAAGAACTCGCGCATCTCGGCATACAGCTGGGCGGCTAGCGTCTTGTTGGGGGCCAGGACCAGGGCCGGCCGCCCCAGGCGGGCGATGACGTTGGCCATGGTGTAGGTCTTGCCCGAGCCGGTCACCCCCAGCAGCGTCTGGAACATGAGCCCGTCGCGCGCGCCCTGCACGAGCTCGCCGATCGCGCGCGGCTGGTCGCCGGCCGGCGGATAGGGCTGATACAGGTGGAAAGGGCTGTCCGGGAAGTCGAGGAATCCTGGGTCGGGCATGCTAGACTTTGTCAAGGCAATCTTTCATTATCCACCCCGCGGCGGCAAGCCGTCCACCCTACCTGCCCGTCGTTCCTTCACCCCTTCCCAAGTCCATGAGCTCCCTTTTCGCATCCGTCGAACTCGCCCCGCGCGACCCGATCCTTGGCCTGACCGAGCAATACAACGCCGATACCCGTCCCGGCAAAGTGAACCTGGGCGTGGGCGTCTACTACGACGACCAGGGCCGGATCCCCCTGCTTTCTGCGGTGCGCAAGGCCGAGCTGGCCCGCGTCGAAGCCGCCTCGGCCCGCGGCTACCTGCCCATCGAGGGCATCGCGGGGTACAACAGCGGCGCCCAGAAGCTGCTGCTGGGGCCGGATTCCGCCGCCGTGGCCGAGGGCCGCGTGCTGACCACCCAGACCTTGGGCGGCACGGGCGCCCTGAAGATCGGCGCGGATTTCCTGCGCAAGCTGCTGCCGCAGGCCAAGGTCGCCATCAGCGACCCCAGCTGGGAAAACCACCGGGCGCTGTTCGAGCGCGCCGGCTTCGAAGTGGTCGCCTATCCCTACTACGACGCCGCCACCCACGGCGTGAAGTTCCCCGCCATGCTGGATTGCCTGCGCGGCCTGCCCCGCGGCACGATCGTGGTGCTGCACGCCTGCTGCCACAACCCCACCGGCGTGGACCTTTCCCCCGAACAATGGCGCGAAGTCGCCGCGGTGGTCAAGGCCGGCGACCTGGTGCCTTTCATGGACATCGCCTACCAGGGCTTCGGCGACGGCCTCGAGCCGGACGCCCAGGCGGTCCGCCTGTTCGCTGCGGAAGGCATCACCATGCTGGTCAGTTCGTCCTTCTCCAAGTCTTTCTCGCTCTACGGCGAACGGGTGGGCGCGCTGACCGTGGTGGCCGGCAACAAGGACGAATCCGCGCGCGTGCTAAGCCAGCTCAAGCGCGTGATCCGCACCAACTATTCCAACCCCCCCACCCACGGCGGCACCATCGTCGCCACCATCCTGAACACGCCCGACCTGTACGCGGTGTGGGAAAAGGAACTGGCGGGCATGCGCGACCGCATCCGCGAGATGCGCGCCGGCCTGGTCGAGAAGCTGAGCGCCCTGGGCGTGAAGCAGGATTTCGACTTCGTGCGCCGGCAGCGCGGCATGTTCTCCTATTCCGGCCTGACCGCCGCCCAGGTCGAGCGGTTGCGCGAGGAGCACGGCATCTACGCCGTCTCCAGCGGCCGCATCTGCGTGGCGGCGCTCAACACCGGCAACCTGGACGCCGTCGCCAAGGCCATCGCCGAAGTCGTGCGCTGAAGCGGGCGCCGCAGGCGGCTTGATTTTTCGCCGCCGCTCCCCCACAATCCGGGCTGTATGAATATACAGCCCGGATTTTTCATGCCCGCTCGCCGGGCGTGCGGGCCGTTTCCGATCCGGCCTCCGGCCACCGACTACGGGGCGCAGCCACCATGACCGCCAAGCTCACGGACCGCCAGCAGCAGATCCTGGACCTCATCCGCCAGGCCATCGTCCGCACGGGCTTCCCGCCCACCCGGGCCGAGATCGCCCAGGCCCTGGGCTTCCGCTCTCCCAACGCGGCCGAGGACCACCTCAAGGCGCTGGCGCGCAAGGGCGCCATCGAACTCACCGCCGGCGCCTCGCGGGGCATCCGGCTGGCCGGGCCGGCGCCGGCCCAGGCTGCTCTGCCCCATCCCGCCCTGGCCCAGCTGCTGCTGCCCCTGGTCGGCCGCGTGGCCGCCGGCAGCCCCATCCTGGCCACCGAGCACATCGAACGCGAAGTCAGCGTGGACCCGGGCCTGTTCGCCCAGGCGCCGGACTACCTGCTCAAGGTACGCGGCATGAGCATGCGCGACGCCGGCATCCTCGAAGGCGACCTGCTGGCCGTGCGCAAGTCGCCCGACGCCCGCAACGGCCAGATCGTCGTCGCCCGCCTGGGAGACGACGTCACCGTCAAGCGCCTGCGCCGCCACCCCGACCGCATCGAGCTGCTGCCCGAGAACCCGGACTTCCCCCCCATCGCGGTCGGCCCTGGCGAGGAGTTCTCCCTGGAGGGCATCGCGGTCGGCTTGATCCGGGCCGGCGGCCTGCACTGAGGCGGCCTTCGCCGCCGGCTCCCACTAGGCCGGCTGCCAAGCGCCTGCGATTGCCGCCCGTTTTGCCGGCGGCGTTCGGGTGCGGGGCCCAGCAGCCTGCATTGCCGTTCCATGTGGCCGGGCGTTTCGATGCCTCCATCTGAAAGGAAGGAAAAACCGGCCCGAAGGCCGGCTTTTCCTTCCTTGGACGCGCGCGGCAGCGCCGCGCCGGCTCAGTGCTTGATCAGCGCGTCGCCCGCCCCGCCCTGCGCGCCCGTCTGCGCCACCAGAGGCTCGGCCTTGGCGGGTTCGTCGGCCAGGGGCTGCGGCAGGCGCTCCAGCGCCAGCTCCAGCACCTTGTCGATCCACCGCACCGGCACGATCTCCAGATGGTTCTTGACGTTGTCCGGGATCTCGGCCAGATCCTTGACGTTTTCCTCGGGAATCAGCACGGTCTTGATGCCGCCCCGGTGGGCCGCCAGCAGCTTTTCCTTCAGGCCGCCGATGGCCAGGACCTCGCCGCGCAGGGTGATTTCGCCCGTCATGGCGACATCGGCCCGCACCGGGATGCCCGACAGCGCCGAGACGATGGCGGTGGTGATGGCGATGCCGGCCGAGGGGCCGTCCTTAGGGGTGGCGCCCTCGGGCACGTGGACGTGCATGTCGCGCTTCTCGAACACGGTATCGTTCAGGCCCAGCCGGCGCGCGCGGGCGCGTACCACCGAACGGGCGGCCTCTACCGATTCCTTCATGACGTCGCCCAGCGAGCCGGTGCGCTGGATGTTGCCCTTGCCCGGCATGTCTGCCACTTCGATCGTGAGCAGGTCGCCGCCGACCTCGGTCCAGGCCAGGCCGGTAACCTGCCCCACCTGGTTTTCCTTTTCGGCCATGCCGAAGGCATAGCGCCGCACGCCCAGATAGTCGCTGAGATTGGCGGCGCTTACCACGACGCTGGTGCCCGGGGCGCTGATGCGGGTGCCTTCGCTGTCTTCGGGCGTCTGGACCTGCACCAGCAACTGCTTGACCACCTTGCGGCAGATCTTGCCGATCTCGCGCTCGAGCGCCCGCACCCCGGCTTCGCGTGTGTAGTAGCGCACGATGTCGCGGATGGCGGACTCCTCCACCGTAAGCTCGTCGTCCTTGACGCCGTTGTTGCGCATCAGCTTGGGCAGCAGGTGCTCGCGGGCGATGTGGACCTTCTCGTCCTCGGTATAGCCCGAGAGGCGGATGACTTCCATGCGGTCGAGCAGCGCCGGCGGGATGTTCAGCGTGTTGCTGGTGGCCACGAACATGACGTCGGACAGGTCGAAGTCGACCTCGACGTAATGGTCCTGGAAGGTGTGGTTCTGCTCGGGGTCCAGCACTTCGAGCAGCGCCGAGGCGGGGTCGCCGCGGAAATCCATGCCCAGCTTGTCGATCTCGTCGAGCAGGAACAGCGGGTTACGCACGCCGACCTTGGACAGGTTCTGCAGGATCTTGCCCGGCATGGACCCGATGTAGGTGCGCCGATGGCCGCGGATCTCGGCTTCGTCGCGCACCCCGCCCAGCGCCATGCGCACGAACTTGCGGTTCGTGGCGCGGGCGATGGACTGGCCCAGCGAGGTCTTGCCGACCCCCGGAGGACCGACCAGGCACAGGATGGGCGCCTTGACCTTGTTCACGCGCTGCTGCACGGCCAGATACTCCAGGATGCGTTCCTTGACCTTTTCCAGCCCGTAGTGGTCGTCGTCCAGCACGCCTTCGGCATGGGGAATGGAGTTGTTGACCTTGCTGTGCTTCTTCCAGGGCAGGTTGATCAGCGTGTCGATGTAGTTGCGCACCACCGTGGCCTCGGCCGACATGGGCGACATGAGCTTGAGCTTCTTGAGTTCGGCGTCCGCCTTCTTGCGCGCTTCCTTAGGCATGGAGGCGGCCTTGATCTTTTTCTCGAGCTCTTCGATGTCCGCGCCTTCCTCGCCCTCGCCCAGCTCTTTCTGGATGGCCTTGACCTGCTCGTTGAGGTAGTAGTCGCGCTGGCTCTTCTCCATCTGCTTCTTGACCCGGCCGCGGATGCGCTTCTCGACCTGCAGGATATCGATCTCGGTCTCGAGCTGGGTCAGCAGGCTTTCGAGGCGGTCGGACGTGCCGAAAACCTCGAGCATGCGCTGCTTCTGCTCGAGCTTGAGCGGCAGGTGGGCCGCGATGGTGTCGGCCAGGCGGCCGGCGTCGTCGATACCGGACAGCGATGTGAGGATCTCGGGCGGGATCTTCTTGTTGAGCTTCACGTACTGCTCGAACTGCGCCACGATGGCGCGACGCAGCGCCTCGAGCTCGGCCGTCTGGGCCGCTTCCGGGGCAATGGGCACCACTTCACAGCTGAAATGCGATTCGGCGTCTTCGATGCGGGTGATGCGCGCGCGCTGGGCGCCTTCGACCAGCACCTTGACGGTGCCGTCGGGCAGCTTGAGCATCTGCAGGATGCCGGCCACGCAGCCGATCTCGTAAACGTCTTCGGGCGTGGGGTCGTCCTTGCCGGCGGACTTCTGGGCCACCAGCATGATGTTCTTGCCCGACTCCATGGCCGCCTCCAGCGCCCGGATCGAGCGCGGACGGCCCACGAACAGGGGGATGACCATGTGCGGGAACACGACCACGTCGCGCAGCGGCAGCAGCGGCAGTTCGATGGGTTCGGGGGGCAGGGCCTGACCGGCAGACATAGGAATTCCTTAAAACTCGGCGGATCGGAATGGGCGGCGCGGCATGCCGGCCCCACCCACTAGTCGGAGATACGTCCGTTATGAAGACAATAGCCGAAAAATCAAGTTCCGGCAGAGGGCCGAAACGGGTCGCTTGTAACGCTCCGCAAGCGCCCGCGCGGGAGGTGCGGCCCGGCATCCGGCGGGACACAAGACCCTTTGAGTTTCATGGATATGCCCGCCGGGCCCGGAACGCCTGCCCGGCCGACGCCGGCCTCAGGCGGCGGCGTCGCGCACCGAATTGCGGGCCGCCGGCTTCTTCTCGGCCGGTTCCGCGGCCTCGTCGGCATAGATGAGCAGCGGTTTGCCGTTGCCCTCGATGGCCGTATCGTCCAGTACCACCCGGCTGACGTTGCCCAGGGAAGGCAGTTCGTACATGGTCTCGAGCAGGGACGATTCCAGGATGGAGCGCAGCCCACGCGCGCCCGCCTTGCGCTTGAGCGCCTTGCGGGCGATGGCCTGCAGGGCGGCGGGCCGCACGTCGAGCTCGGCGCCTTCCATGGCGAAAAGCTTCTGGAACTGCTTGACCAGGGCGTTGCGGGGCTCGGTGAGGATGCGTACCAGGGCTTCCTCGTCGAGTTCCTTGAGAGTGGCGACCACCGGCAGGCGGCCGACCAGCTCGGGAATGAGGCCGAACTTGATGAGGTCTTCGGGCTCGACCTCGGAGAACATCTCGCCGACGGAGCGCTCGGACTTGTGGCTGACCGAGGCCGAGAAGCCGATGCCGGATTTCTCGGTGCGGCTGCGGATGACCTTTTCCAGCCCGTCGAAGGCACCGCCGACGATGAACAGGATATTGGTGGTGTCGACCTGGACGAAATCCTGGTTGGGATGCTTGCGCCCGCCCTGCGGAGGCACCGAGGCGACCGTCCCCTCGATGAGCTTGAGCAGCGCCTGCTGCACGCCTTCGCCCGAGACGTCGCGGGTGATGGAGGGGTTGTCCGCCTTGCGCGAGATCTTGTCGATTTCGTCGATGTAGACGATGGCGCGCTGGGCCTTCTCGATCTCGTAGTTGCAGTTCTGCAGCAGCTTCTGGATGATGTTCTCGACGTCCTCGCCGACGTAGCCGGCTTCGGTGAGCGTCGTGGCGTCGGCCATCACGAAGGGGACGTTGAGCTGGCGCGCCAGCGTCTGGGCCAGCAGCGTCTTGCCCGAGCCGGTCGGGCCGATCAGCAGGATGTTGCTCTTGGCCAGTTCGACGTCGTCGCCCTTGATCTCGCTGTGTCGGATGCGCTTGTAGTGGTTGTAGACGGCCACCGCGAGCATGCGCTTGGGCGCGTCCTGCCCGATGACGTACTGGTCCAGGAAGGCCTTGATCTCGGCGGGCGTGGGCAGTTCCGAGCGTATGGCGGCCCGCGCCGAGGCCTGGGCCTCTTCGCGGATGATGTCGTTGCACAAGTCGATGCATTCATCGCAGATGAAGACCGACGGACCTGCGATCAGCTTGCGGACTTCATGCTGGCTCTTGTTGCAGAACGAGCAATGCAGCACCTTTGCGTCGGCCGATCCTTTCTTTTCGGGCATATGCTGTGTGATCTCTGGTGGCGGGGGCTGGAGGCTCGCGGCCCGCGCCCCCCGACCTCTGGTTTAGGGTGGCGCCCGGCCCGCTGCCGGCGCCTGCCCGGTAATGCGACTCGGATTCAGCCCTGCTCCGCGCGCGAGGTCAGGACTTTGTCGATCAGTCCATACGATACCGCATCTGGCGCCGACATGAAGTTGTCGCGTTCGGTGTCCTCGGCGATGCGCTCGACCGGCTGGCCGGTGTTCTCGGCCAGGATGCGGTTCAGGCGCTCGCGCAGGTCCAGGATCTCGCGGGCCTGGATCTGGATGTCGCTGGCCTGCCCCTGCGCGCCGCCCGAAGGCTGGTGGATCATGATGCGCGAATTGGGCAGCGCAAAACGTTTTTCCTTCTTGCCGGCGGCCAGCAGGAAGGCTCCCATGCTGGCGGCCAGGCCGGTGCACAGCGTGGAGACGTCCGGCTTGACGAACTGCATGGTGTCGTAGATGGCCATGCCCGCGTAGACCGAGCCGCCCGGCGAATTGATGTAGAAGGCGATGTCCTTGTCGGGGTTTTCCGATTCCAGGAACAGCAGTTGGGCCACCACGAGGTTGGCCGACTGGTCGGTGACCGGTCCCACCAGGAACACCACGCGCTCGCGCAACAGCCGGGAGTAGATGTCGTAGGCGCGCTCGCCGCGCCCCGACTGCTCGATGACCATCGGGATGTAGCCGAGCGCGGTCGGCGTCACCGACCCGCTTCCGTGCATTGCCGCGTAGAAATCGGTAAAGCGTTGCATCACGCCGTCCCCATCAACTGGTCGAAAGGTACCTGCTCGTCGGCGACCTGGGCTTTCTCCAGCACGTGGGCCACCACGTTGTCCTCGAGCACGATGGCCTCGATCTCGGCCCGCCGCTGGCGGTCGGAAAGATAATAGCTGACCACCTGCGCAGGCTGCTCGTAATTCTGGGCGAATTCCTCGATGCGGGCCCGCACCTGCTCGGGCTTGGCCTGCAGCTGGGCCTGGCGGACCAGCTCGGAGACCACCAGGCCCAGGCGCACGCGGCGCTCGGACTCGGCGGCGAAGGCCTCCGCCGGGATGGGCACGGTGTCGGCATTGGGCACGCCGCGCTGCTTGAGCTCTTCGCGGGCGGCCGCCACGCGGTTGCTGGTGTCGTTCTCGACCAGGGCCTTGGGCACGTCGAAGGTGGCGGCCGCGGCGAGCGCGTCCATGACGCTGCCCTTGGTGCGGGCCTGCGTGCGCGCGCGCGCTTCGCGCTCGATGTTGGCGCGGATGTCGGCGCGCAGCTTGTCGAGGTCGCCCTCGGCCTGGCCCAGGGACTTGGCGAACTCCGCGTCGATTTCCGGCAGGCGCGGCTCGGCGACTTCCTTGACGGTGATGGCGAATTCGGCGGTCTTGCCGGCCACTTCCTTGCCGCCGTAGTCGGCCGGGAAGGACAGCGGGAAGGTCTTGCTCTCGCCCGCCTTCATGCCCCGCGCGGCAGCCTCGAACTCGGGCAGCATGCGGCCCTGGCCCAGCACGAAGGGGAAGGACTCGGCCTTGCCGCCGTCGAAGGGCACGCCGTCTATGGTGCCGGCGAAATCCAGCGTGACGCGGTCGCCGTCCTGGGCGGCGCGGTCTTCGCGGGCCTCGTAGGAGACGCGCTGCTTGCGCAGCACCTCGATGGTCTGGTCGACCTCGGCGTCGGTGATCTCGGCCACGGCGCGGCGCACCGACAAGGAGGCCAGGTCGGGCACGGCGACTTCGGGATAGACCTCGAAAGTGGCCGTGAAGGCGAGCGTGTCCTCGGGGGCGCCTTCGGTCTTGGGCTCGACCTTGGGGGCGCCTGCCACGCGCAGCTGGGCGCCGCTGACCGCCTGCTCGAAAGCGCGGCCGACCTGGTCGTTGATGACGTCGTAGCGGATGCCGGGCCCGTGGCTGCGCTCCAGCATGGCCATGGGCACCTTGCCGGGACGGAATCCAGGCAGCTTGGCGGTGCGGGCCATGCGCTTGAGCTGCGCCTGGACTTCCTTTTCGATATCGGCCACGGCGACGGCCAGATCCACGCGGCGTTCGAGGCCGGAGAGGGTTTCAACCACAGGCTGCATGAAAAAACCTATTTCCCGAAAGTGTTGGACAAGCGATTGGAAAAACAGGCCATTTTACCGGAAAGCGGGAAACGCCCCGACGCGGGTTTGCCCTTGCCCCGCGAGCGGCACGGCAGGCCTGCCGCACGAAGCCCGGGCTTGCTAGAATCCGCCACTGCCATTTGCCGGCGACCAGTCCCCATGCGCACTCCCGAATCCCCCGCCCGCCCGGGCATCCTGCCCGCCCTGATCTTCAGTTCCCGCTGGCTGCAGCTGCCGCTATACCTGGGGCTCATCGTGGCCCAGGGCGTCTACGTGCTGCTTTTTCTCAAGGAGCTGTGGCACCTGGTGGCCCACGCCACCAGCTTCGCCGAAATGGACATCATGCTGATCGTGCTCGGCCTGATCGACGTCGTCATGATCTCCAACCTGTTGATCATGGTCATCGTGGGCGGCTACGAAACCTTCGTCTCGCGCCTGCGCCTGCAGGACCACCCCGACCAGCCCGAGTGGCTCAGCCACGTCAACGCCAGCGTGCTGAAGGTCAAGCTGGCGATGGCCATCATAGGCATTTCGTCCATCCACCTGCTGCGCACCTTCATCGAGGCGGGCACGCTGGGCCCGCAGTCGCGGTTCACCGAAGCCGGCGTGATGTGGCAGACCATCATCCATGTGGTGTTCATCCTGTCGGCCGTCGGCATCGCCTACGTGGACCGCCTGACCCAGCCCGCGGCGCACGCGCCGCGCCACCCCCCGGCCGGCTGACCGCGCGCGCCTTGCGGGGGTACGCGCAGCCCGCGCTACCGGCCCTGCCACGCCGCCGGCATCGCCGCGCCCCCGCCCGCGGGACTGCGGGCCGTACGGACGCGGCTCACTCCTGCTGCAGCTCCCGCGAAGAAACGAACAGGTCCCAGGCGGCCATGAACAGGGCCGCCACCAGCGGGCCGATGACAAAGCCGTTCAGGCCGAACAGCGCCATCCCGCCCAGGGTGGAGATCAACACGACGTAGTCCGGCATCTGGGTATCCTTGCCCACCAGGATGGGGCGCAGGACGTTGTCGACCATGCCGATGACCAGGACACCCACCGCGATCAGCACCGCCGCCTGCCAGAGGGCGCCGGTAAGGAGGAAATAAAGGGCCACCGGTCCCCATATCAGGGCCGCGCCCACCGCCGGCAGCAGCGACAGGAAGGCCATCAGCACGCCCCACAGCAGCGCGCCCTGGATGTCCAGGATCCAGAAAATGATCCCCCCAAGCGCGCCCTGCACGATGGCCACCACCACGTTGCCCTTGACGGTGGCGCGCACCACGGTGGTGAACTTGTGGAAGAGATGGCGCTTGTGGCTGTCGCTCAGGGGGATGGCCTGCCGCACGCGCCGGGCCAGGCCGGCGCCGTCGCGCAGCAGGAAGAACAGCAGGTAGAGCATGACGCCGAAGCCGACGACGAACTGGAAGGTGTTCTGGCCGATGCTGAAGACCTTGGTCGCCAGGTACTGGCTGGCCTGCATGGCGCCGGCCGACAGCTTGGCCTGCAGGCTGGGGATGTCGGCCACGCCCAGCCGCGCCAGGACCTGGTGGACCGACGGCGGCAGCGCGTTGACCACCTGCTCGAAATTGGCGCCGATGTTCAGTTCCCCGGACTTGATCCGCGCATAGAGCGAGGTGCCTTCCTGCACCAGGGCACCGGCGATCAGCGCCACCGGCAGCACCGCCACCAGCAGGCACAGTACCAGAGTGGTAAGCGCCGCCACGTTGCGGCGCGTGCCCATGCGGCTTTGCAGCCGGCGGTGCAGCGGCATGAACAGGATGGCGAGGATGGCCCCCCAGAATACCGCGCCGTAGAAAGGCCACAGCAGCCACCCGAACATGACGGAGACGGCCAGGAGCAGCAGCAGGAAGGTCTTGTCGTGCAGGGCGGCCTGGCTCACCGTGTCGCCTTCCCGGCGCCGCGCGGCCGCCTCGCCCCGGGCGGGGACGCCGGCGCCGCGGGCGGGAGTACCAGGGCCGCGGACGGCCCGGCGCGGCGCGGCGGCGGACGCCGCCTCCTGGCCCTGGGGCGGGCGCGCGCCCTTGGACACCGGGGGACGGGCGCCGCTCATGCCGGGCTCCCGGGGCCGCCGGCCGGCTGCGTCGGAGAAAGGGGACTCGGCTCGGCCGGCGGGAATTCCCGCCCCGCGGTCGCTGCGGAATTCGGCGAAAAATGGGGCATGCTGGTGGGTTCTCCCTGGGCGGCCCGCAAGGAAGCGGCGCCGCGCCGATATACTACCCGGAACCGGGGACAGCGGGCGACGCGCCCGGCCGGCGTCGCCGTGCCGGGGCTGTCCGCCCCCGATGTGACGAATCATTGTTGGCGTAACAGGAGCGCGCAAATGGCAGGCTTTTCGACCAAGGACGTGCTCGTCCTGCTGGTGGGGCTGGCGATCGTGGCCGTACCGATGGCCAGGATCCTGAGGCGGGCCGGGTGGTCGGCCTGGTGGGTCGTCCTCGCCTTCCTGCCCCCGTTCAATTTCCTGTTGCTCTGGGTCTTCGCCTTTGCCCGCTGGCCGGCGGTGGATGCGGCGCAAGCCCCTGCCGCCCAAACCGGCCCCGCGGCCTGATCGCCACGCCGGGCCCTGCCATGGCGCCTGCCCGCAACGGCAGGCAGGCAAAACGCCCGCACGCAACCCCGTCCCCCACCCCTGCACATTCCATCGAGCACGCCATGACTTTCCGCACCCTTTCCGCCTGCGTCCTACTCCTGCTGTCCGCCTGCGCCGGCAAGCCTCCCTCGCCTGTCGTCATTCCTTCCGAAAGCCAGGTCGAACAGGGGACGGCGGACCCGGCGGTCGTGCCGGCCAGGCCTTAGCCGCGTCCGGCGCCGGCACGCAACGCGAGCGCGCTACGGCGGGGCTGCGCCCATCCCGGCATTGTCATGTATGGAATCGGGGATCGGCGGATTTCAATTTGGTGGTGCGAAGGGCGGGACTCGAACCCGCACACCTGTTACGGCGTCAGGACCTAAACCTGGTGCGTCTACCAATTTCGCCACCTTCGCAGACCGAACTCGCAATTGTAGCTTGCTTGCTAAAATCCCGCGCCATGAACCCCCGCCTCGACACGCTTCAACCCTATCCGTTCGAAAAGCTGCGCAAGCTGCTGGCGGAGGCGGGCGCGCCCCCCGCGGATCTCGCGCCCATCAATCTTTCCATCGGCGAACCGAAGCACGCGGCGCCGCCCTTCGTCGCGCAGGCGCTGGCCGGCGCGGCCGCAGGCCTGTCGGTCTACCCGCCCACCAAGGGCGGCCCCGAACTGCGCCAAGCGATCGCGCAGTGGCTGGCCCGGCGCTACGACATTCCCGCGCCCGACCCGGACACCCAGGTGCTGCCCATCCTGGGCTCGCGCGAGGCGCTGTTCGCCTTCGCCCAGGTGGTGCTGGACCCCGGCGCCGGGCAGACCGTGGTCTGCCCCAACCCCTTCTACCAGATCTACGAAGGCGCGGCGCTGCTGGGCGGCGCCCGGCCCTACTTCGTCAACGCCGACCCCGCGCGCGATTTCGGCTGCGACTGGCTGAGCGTGCCCGAGACGGTCTGGCGCGGCACCGGGCTGGTCTATGTCTGCTCGCCGGGCAATCCGGCCGGCAACGTCATGTCGCTGGAAGAATGGGAAACGCTGTTCGAGCTCTCGGACCGCCACGGCTTCGTCATCGCCTCGGACGAATGCTATTCCGAAATCTATCTCGGCCCGGAGCCCCCGCTGGGCGCGCTGCAGGCCGCGCGCCGCCTGGGCCGCGACGGCTATCGCGGGCTGGTGTGCTTTTCCAGCCTGTCCAAGCGCTCCAACGTCCCTGGCCTGCGCTCGGGCTTCGTCGCCGGGGACGCCGCACTGCTGGCACGCTTCCTGCTCTACCGCACTTACCACGGCAGCGCCATGAGCCCCCTGGTGGCCGCCGCCAGCGTGGCGGCCTGGAGCGACGAGGCCCATGTCGAGGAAAACCGCCGCCTGTACCGCGAGAAATTCGACGCGGTCGTGCCCATATTGGCCGAGGCCCTGGACGTGCGGCGTCCCCAGGCCTCGTTCTACCTGTGGGTCCCCACCCCGGGCCCGGACGCCGCCTTCGCGCGCGAACTCCATGCCCGCGCCGCCGTCACCGTCCTGCCGGGCAGCGTGCTGGCACGCGAGGCCCACGGCGCCAATCCCGGCGCCGGGCGCATGCGGATCGCCCTGGTCGCTCCACTCGCGCAATGCGTCGAGGCCGCCCGGCGCATCGCGCACGTCGTCCAGACTTTCCATTGAACCCCTACCCTTGCTTCCGACCATGACTCTCGATCTGCAAACCACCATAGAACGCGCCTGGGACGACCGGGCCAACCTGTCACCCATCGAAGCCGACGCCGGCGTGCGCGAAGCCGTCGAGCACGTCATCGACGCGCTGGACGGCGGCCGCCTGCGCGTGGCCGAGAAAGACGGGCAGGGCTGGGTGGTGCACCAATGGATCAAGAAGGCCGTACTGCTGTCGTTCCGGCTCAGCGACAACACCGTAATGGGCGAAGCGCCGCTGCAGTTCTTCGACAAGGTTCCCCTGAAGTTCGCCGGCTACGGCGAGGCGGCCTTCCGCACGGGCGGCTACCGGGTAGTACCGCCGGCCGTGGCGCGCCGCGGCGCCTTCATCGGCAAGAACGTGGTGCTGATGCCGTCCTACGTCAATATCGGTGCCTATGTCGACGAGAACACCATGGTCGACACCTGGGCCACCGTAGGGTCCTGCGCGCAGATCGGCAAGAACGTGCACCTGTCCGGCGGCGTGGGCATCGGCGGCGTGCTGGAGCCGCTGCAGGCCAATCCCACCATCATCGAGGACAACTGCTTCATCGGCGCGCGCTCCGAAATCGTCGAAGGCGTGGTGGTCGAGGAAAACTCGGTGCTGGCCATGGGCGTGTTCCTGTCGCAGAGCACCAAGATCTACAACCGCGAGACGGGGGAGATCCTATACGGCCGCGTGCCTTCCGGTTCCGTGGTGGTACCGGGCTCGCTGCCTGCGGCCGACGGCTCGCACAGCCTGAACTGCGCGGTGATCGTCAAGCGGGTGGACGCCCAGACCCGCGCCAAGACCAGCATCAACGATCTGCTGAGGGCATGATGCCGGACGCGCCGGTATTGCAGCTGGTCAAGGATCTGGTGGCGCGGCCGTCGGTCACCCCCGAGGATGCCGGTTGCCAGGACCTGCTCGCCGCGCGGCTGGCCGCCGCGGGCTTTGCCTGCGAGACCCTGGCCGCCGGCGGCGTCACCAACCTCTGGGCGCGCCGCGGCACGCAGGCACCGCTGGTGGTGTTCGCCGGCCACACCGACGTGGTCCCCCCCGGCCCGCTCGATCAATGGGCAAGCGACCCCTTCGTGCCCACCGAGCGCGACGGGAAGCTGTACGGGCGCGGCACCGCCGACATGAAAAGCTCGATCGCCGCCTTCGTGGTGGCGGCCGAGGAATACGTCGCGAACCGCCCGGACCATGCGGGCTCGATCGCCCTGCTGATCACCTCCGACGAGGAAGGTCCCGCCGTGCACGGCACGGTGGAGGTCTGCCGCGCCCTGCAGGCGCGCGGCGAACGGCTGGACTACTGTATCGTGGGCGAACCCACTTCCTCGGCACGGCTGGGCGACATGGCCAAGAACGGCCGGCGCGGCTCGCTGTCGGGGCGCCTGGCCGTCAAGGGCGTGCAGGGGCACGTGGCCTATCCCCATCTGGCGCGCAACCCGGTGCACCAGGCCGCGCCCGCGCTGGCCGAGCTCGCCGCGCAGCAATGGGACGCCGGCAACGAGTATTTCCCGCCGACCACCTTCCAGATCTCCAACATCCACGGCGGAACCGGCGCCACCAATGTGATTCCGGGCGAAGTGGCGGTGGATTTCAATTTCCGTTTCTCCACCGCCAGTACGCCCGACGGGCTGAAGCGGCGGGTGGCCGAAGTGCTCGAGCGCCACGGCCTGGAATACGAACTGTCGTGGACCCTGGGTGGAGAGCCCTTCCTGACGCCGCGCGGCACGCTGAGCGAGGCGCTGTCGGCGGCGGTGCGCGCCGAGCTGGACCGCGAGCCGGAGCTCTCGACCACGGGCGGCACCTCCGACGGGCGCTTCATTGCGCGGATCTGTCCGCAAGTGGTGGAGTTCGGGCCGTGCAATGCCACCATCCACAAGGTGAACGAGCACATCGTGCTCGGCGATCTCGAGCCGCTGAAGAACATTTACCGCCGAACCCTCGAGAACCTGCTGCCGTGACCGCTTCTTCCCCGGACCGCAACGACCGCTCGGTCCTGGCCACGCCCCGCGACCTGCTGCGCTACGGTGTCTCGCGCTTCAACGCCGCGGGGCTGTGCTTCGGCCACGGCAGCGACAACGCCTACGACGAGGCGGCCTACCTGGTGCTACATGCCCTGCACCTGCCTCCCGACACGCTCGAGCCATTCCTGGACGCCCGCCTGCTGCCGCAGGAGCGCGAGCAGGTACTGGCGCTGCTTGAGCGCCGCGTCCGGGAGCGGCTGCCCGCGCCCTACCTGACCGGCGAGGCGTGGCTGCGCGGCCACCGCTTCCGGGTGGACCCCCGCGTGATCGTGCCGCGCTCGCCCATCGCCGGACTGCTGGAAGACGGGCTGGCGCCCTGGGTCGAAGCCGACGCGGTGCGCGACGCGCTGGACATGTGCACCGGTTCCGGATGCCTGGCCGTGCTGGCCGCGCTCGCCTTCGGGCAGGCCCGTGTGGATGCGGCCGATTGCTCCGCCGGCGCACTGGAAGTGGCCGCCGCCAACGTAGCCGACTACGGCCTGCAGGCACGTGTAGCGCTGCATCGCAGCGACCTGTTCGGGCAATTGCCGCCGCGGCGCTACGACGTCATCGTGTGCAACCCGCCCTACGTCAACGCGGCATCCATGGACGCCCTGCCGCCCGAATACCGCCACGAACCGGCGCTGGCCCTGGCCGGCGGCGCCGACGGGATGGACCTGGTGCGCCGCATCCTGCGCGATGCGCCGGCCTTCCTGCAACCCGCCGGCGTGCTGGTACTGGAAATCGGCCACGAGCGCGAACATTTCGAGCGGGCCTTCCCCGGTCTCGAGCCGGTATGGCTGGAGACCGAGGGCGGCCGGGATCATGTGCTGCTGCTGGCGCGCGGCCAGCTCGCGCCGTGATACGCGGCACCGGGCTGACCGTCCGGCGCGGCACCAAGGTGCTGCTCGAGGACGCCGAATTCGTGGTGCACCCCGGCGAACGGGTCGGCATCGTCGGCAAGAACGGGGCCGGCAAGTCGACGCTGTTCGCCCTGCTCTGCGGCGAACTCGACCCCGACGCCGGCACGCTGGCGCTACCGGCCGGCTGGCGCATCGCCCGCGTCCGCCAGGAAATCGCGGCCGACGACCGTCCGGCGCGGGAGTTCGTCATCGACGGCGACGTCGGGCTGCGGGCCCTGCAGGCCGAGCGCGCCGGCCTGTCCGACAGCCAGGGCTCTCGCATTGCCGAGGTCGAGGCGGCCCTGGTGGAAGCCGGGGCCTGGAGCGCGCCGTCGCGGGCCGAGCAACTGCTTGCCGGGCTGGGGTTCTCGCCGGACCAATGGATGCGGCCCGTGGACAGCTTCTCGGGAGGCTGGCGCATGCGCCTGGCGCTGGCCCAGGCGCTGATGGCGCCGTCGGAACTGCTGCTGCTGGACGAACCGACCAACCACCTGGATCTCGACGCCATGCTCTGGCTGGAGCGGTGGCTGGCCGCCTATCCGGGCACGGTGCTGCTGATCTCGCACGATTCGGAGTTCCTGGACGCGACGGTGAAATCGGTGCTGCATTTCGACCACGCCAGGCTGGCGCGATACCGCGGCGGCTACCAGGACTTCCTGTCGCAACGGGCCGAGCGCCTGCGGCAGGGTCGCGTTGCCTGGGAGCGGCAGACGCGCGAGGCCGCCCGTCTGCAGGGCTTCATCGACCGCTTCAAGGCCAAGGCCTCGAAGGCCAAGCAGGCCCAGAGCCGGGTCAAGGCGCTGGCCCGCATGGAAGCGCTGGCGCCGCTGCACGCCGAGGCCGGCATAGATATCCGCATCCCTTCGCCGGACCAGACGCCCGACCCCCTGCTCACGCTGGAACACCTGGATGCCGGCCATGCCGGTTCGCCGCCGGTGCTGCGCGACGTGACGCTGATGGTCCGGGGCGGCGGCCGCGTCGGTATCCTGGGCGCCAACGGCGCGGGCAAGAGCACGCTGGTCAAGACGCTGGCGGGCGAGCTCGCGCCGCAGGGCGGGCGGCGGCAGGCCTCGCGGGGGCTGAGCATCGGCTATTTCGCGCAGCACCAGCTCGACATGCTGGACCCTTCGGCCACGCCGCTGGCGCACCTGGCGCGCCTGGCGCCGCAGACGCGCGAACAGGAACTGCGCAACTATCTCGGCGGCTTCGGCTTCGGCGGCGATGCGGTCACCGGACCCGTGGCCCCCATGTCCGGCGGCGAAAAGGCCAGGCTGGCGCTGGCCCTCATCGTCTGGCAGAAGCCCAACCTGCTGCTGCTGGACGAGCCCAGCAACCACCTGGACGTGGAAACCCGGGAAGCCCTGGCGGCCGCGCTGGCGGAGTTTTCCGGCAGCATGCTGCTGGTCTCGCACGACCGCCACCTGCTGCGCACCACCGTCGACAGTTTCTGGATCGTGGCCGATGGCCGCGTGGAGGAATTCGAAGGCGACCTGGAGGACTACCGCGAATGGCTGGCCCGGCGCAGCGCCGAAGCCCGCCGCGAGGAAACGCGCCGCGACCGGGAATCCGCTCCCGCAGAGCCCGACCGCAAGGCGCGCCGCCGCCAGGAAGCGGAGGAACGGCAGCGCCTGTCGGCGCTGCGCAAGCCCCTGGAAAAAGAACTGGCGGGAATCGAAACGGCCATGCAGGCCGGCCGGGCCCGGCTGGAGGCCCTGGACGCCCTGCTGGCCGATACCGGCCTGTACGCGGACGAACGGCGCGCCGAGCGGCTGGCGGCGCTTGCCGAACACGGGGAAAAATCCAAGGCCATGAGCGAGCTGGAAGAACGCTGGCTGGAGCTGCAAGAAGCGCTGGAAAAGCTGGAGACCGGCACGAGCTGAGCCTTCGGGACCGCCCGGCGGCTTGCGCCATGCGGGCCGCCGGAGAATACTTCGGGTTTGCCTCGCACGATACCGCGATACAGGAACACGCATGAACACCCTCACCCTGCAAACCCGCCTGGCCGATGCCGTCAAGGCCGCCATGCGCGCCAAGGACAGCGCCCGCCTGGGCACGCTGCGCTTCCTCCAGGCGGCGATCAAGCAGAAGACGGTCGACGAACGGCGCGAGCTGGCCGACGCCGACGTCACCGCCATCATCGAAAAGCAGGTCAAGCAGCGGCGCGAATCCATCGCCGCCTTCGAGCAGGCCGGACGCGCCGAATCGGCCGCGCAGGAAAAGGCCGAACTCGCCGTGCTGCAGGAATTCCTGCCCGAAGCCGCGCCTCAGGCCGAGGTGGACGCAGCCATCGAATCCGCCGTGGCCCTGGCCCTTGCCGAGGGCGCCGGCGGCCCGGCCGCCATCGGCAAGGTGATGGCCGTGCTCAAGCCGGCGCTGGCCGGCCGGGCCGACATGGCCGACGTGTCGCGGCGCGTGCGGGAACGGCTCGCCGCGGGCTGAGCCGCGGCGAGCGGGCCGCGCCGGCCTTAGCGCCGCGGCGCCGGACTTTCGGCGCGCGGCATGTAGCTGTGGCAGCTTGCCGAGCCGATGCGCACCGCATCGCGCATGGCCACCATGGCGTCGTCGTTCCAGATGCTTTCGCCCCACATCGTTACTTGCACGCGCGAGGCATCCCTGCCCTGCGCCTGGACGTCGACGCGCGCCATGACGTTCTCGGAGAAGGGGGCGCGTACTTCCACGCGCGCCGAGCCGTCGTCCTGTGCAGCGCCGACGACGCGGTAGCCGCCGTTGCCCAGCAGGCATTCGCGCACCTGGGCGTCGGCGCGCCGGTAGGCTTCGCGGTACCCCACCGGCACGTCGAAGGTTTCCGTGGGCGAGCGCCCCGGTTGTATCCCCAGCGCGCATCCCGACAGCGCCGCCAGCAGGACGGTTCCTGCAGCCCAGTGTTTGAACATGACCTCTCCGCAAAACGAACCGCGCCCCAAGGGGCGCGGGCAAGCCGCCGCGCCGGGGCCCTTGCCCCGGCATCGCGATGCCGCTATGTTACAATTAACCGGAGTCCGGTGCTGTAACCCTGCCGCTTGCGCGACTGCAATACCCCCGGACCCATCCGCGCGACGCCGGCCCGCCGGCGTCTTTCTCCACGGCCTTCCCGCCCGCTCCATGCACGCCGGCGGCGCGACCGGTCTGCCGGCGCGCCGCGCGCAGCGCTTTTCCTGCTCCGCGCATGCCGGCCCGCACCGCGGCCAGGCCAAACACGAGGACATCAACATTGGCTAAGGAAGAACTCATCGAACTCGGCGGTATCGTGGACGAAGTCCTGCCCGACACGCGCTTTCGCGTGACCCTGGAAAACGGCATGGTCGTGTCGGCCTACGCCTCCGGCAAAATGAAGAAGCACCGCATCCGCATCCTGGCCGGCGACCGCGTGACGCTGGAAATGTCGCCCTACGACCTGACCAAGGGACGCATCTGTTTCCGCCACAAGGACGAAAAACCCGCGCCCGCGCCCTACCACCGCCCGCGCTGAGCGGGCCGCGCCCTGCGCGCGCCCGGGCGTCTTCACTTGCCCGACGGCTCGTCCCGACCTTCGGCCCGCGGCCATTGCGCCACATGGGCCAGGCCGGAGATGCGGTCGTATAGGCAGAGCACCCGCCCCTCGCGGCCCTGCATGTGGGCCTGGGGGTAGCGCCCTTCTATCACCACCGCCGTCTGGCCGGAAGCGTCGTCGAACACCACGGGATTGCCCGCCACCGTAGGCTCGGACAGCCCGGCGGCTTCCTGGCACGCCTGCGCGGCCTCGCGCTCGGCCTGCGCCCAGGCCTCCGGCGTGCTGGCCCCGGCCCGCGCGGCCAGACCCGCGAGCACCGCCGTCGTGCAGCAGGCGGCGAAACGAAACATAGACATACGCAGCACTCCATGACCGGCGGGCGAAGCGCGCCCGCCCTGCATGCCCGCATCGTAACGCGATCGCGGTCAAGGCTTCAGCCGGGCGCCCGCCAGCGGTTGCGCATGCGCGCGGCGAGGTCCAGGCTGGCGCCGCGCGGACCGGACGGCTGCGGCGCCGCGCACGGCTGCGGCCGCGGCAGGCGCTCGAACAGGGGCGCGATCCGCTCCGGAATGAACCGCGTGCGCGAGGCATACACGTGGCGGTCGCCCAGCCCGGGCTGCCCATGCACGTGGAAGCGCTGCGGGACGACGATCTGCAGATGGTCCCGGGCGCGGGTCATGGCCACGTACAGCAGCCGGCGCTCTTCTTCCAGCGAATCTTCGCTGCCGGTGCCGAGGTCGCAGGGTATGCAGCCATCCACGCCGTTGAGCACATAGACGGCCCGCCATTCCCTGCCCTTGGCGGCATGGATGGTGGACAGCACGAGATAGTCTTCGTCCCGCTGCGGCGGGCCCGCTTCGTCGCTGGTAGCCTCAGGCGGGTCGAGCGCCAGCTCGGTCAGGAAGCGGTCGCAGTCGCCGTAGCCCGCGGCGATGCGCTGCAGTTGCTCCAAGTCGCCGCGCCGCACCCGGGCGTCGTCGTACAGGCGCTCCAGGTGCGGCAGATACCATTGCACGGCCTGGTCGAGCGCGTCCGGCCAGCCCGACCGACCCGCGCCGATGGCACGGCAGACCTGCACCAGCCCCGGCCAGTCGCGCGATGCCGCGGCGCCCGGCGCGAAGCCGGCCAGCGCCGCATGCGGATCGCCGGCGCGCGCCATGGCGTCGAGCAGGCGGCCGGCCGTGGCCGGCCCGACCCCCGGCAGCAACTGCACTGCGCGGAAACCCGCGAGCCGGCAGCTGGGATTGCGGGCCCAGCGCAGCAAGGCCAGCACATCCTTGACATGGGAGGCTTCCAGGAAACGCAGGCCGCCGAACTTCACGAAAGGAATATTGCGGCGCGCCAGCTCCAGTTCGAGCGGCGCGCTGTGGCTGGAGACGCGGAACAGCACCGCCTGCGACATCAGGCGCAGCCCGGTCTCGCGCTGCGCGAGGACCTGGTCAGCCACCCAGCGCGCCTGGCCGGCCTCGTCGGTGACCGTGACCAGCTTGGGCAGGTCGCCCGAGTCGCGCTCGGTCCACAGCCGCTTGGCGTGGCGCTGCGCCGCCTGCTCGATGACGGCGTTGGAAGCCTCGAGTATGGGCCGCGTGCTGCGGTAGTTGCGCTCCAGCGCGATGACGCGGGCCGGCGGATCGAACTGCGACGGGAAATCCAGGATGTTGCGCACCGTGGCGGCGCGGAAGGAATAGATCGCCTGCGCATCGTCGCCCACCACCGTCAGCCCGCACCCGCCGGGCTTGAGCGCCGCGAGGATCTCCGCCTGCAGGCGGTTGGTGTCCTGGTATTCGTCGACCAGCACGTGGTCGAAGCGCGCCCCGATCTCGGCGGACAGGGCCGGGTCCTGCATCATGCCGGCCCAGTACAGCAGGAGGTCGTCGTAGTCGAGGATGTGCTGCGCCTGCTTGGCCTGGACATAGGCGTCGAAAAGGCGGCGCAGGGCGTCGTGCCAGGCGGCGCACCAGGGAAAGCTCTGCTCGAGGACCTCGTCCAGCGGCGCCTGGCCGTTGACCGCGCGCGAATAGATGGACAGGCAGGTACCCTTGAGCGGAAAGCGCGAGCGCGCCGCGGAATAGCCGAGCTCGTGGCGCACCATGCCCATGAGGTCTTCGGCGTCGCCGCGGTCGTGCACGGTGAAGGCGTCGTCCAGCCCGATGCGTCCGGCATAGTCGCGCAACAGGCGCGCACCCACGCCGTGGAAGGTGCCGGCCCACGGCAGCGCGGGCGCCTCGCCGGGCAGGCCAAGGGCCCTGGCCAGCGCCTGGCCGGCGCGCCGGCCCATTTCCTGGGCGGCGCGGCGGGAGAAAGTGAGCAGCAAGACGCGTTGCGGGTCGGCGCCGGCGCGCACGAGGCAGGCGACGCGGTGCGCCAGGGTACTGGTCTTGCCCGAACCGGCGCCCGCGATCACCAGCAGCGGCGCATGGCCCGTGCCGTCGAGCCCGTGCATGGCGGCGGCGCGCTGCTCGGGATTGAGGTGGTCCAGCCATTGCGGCGCGGCGGCCGGGCCGGGACATGCGGAAACGGCGGCGGCGGATTCGGCGGCAGGCATGGAAAACGTGGCGTTCGGTCGGGACAGGGACGCGGCGCCGGCCGGCGGCCGCCAGCCGTCACTATACTGTATACGCGTACAGCCCGTACCGCCTGCCGTGGCGTGCGCCCGGCCCGCCGGGCACGCCATTTGCCTTATCCGCCGCCGCAGGCCCGCGCGGCATGCAGTACCGGCAGGAAACGCGACAGGAATTACTCGGTGGGTAATTCTTACCCGACTCCCCCGTGCCTGAAGCGGCGCGGCCCCCGCATCGCCGCGGGCGGGCGGCGCGGCGCGCGCCGGCCGCGCAGCAGGCAGCCATGCGGGCTGCCGTCCGACAGCGTAAACGGAGAGCCTATCGTGACGAGTATCCTGGCAGTGACTTCGGAAGCCTTCCCGCTGGCCAAGAGCGGCGGCCTGGGCGACGCCGTCAGCGGCATGGCCCTGGCCCTGCGCGAGGCCGGCATGGACGTCACGATCATGCTCCCCGCGCATGCCGGCGTGCTCGAACGCGTGGCAGGCGCGCGCGAAATCTCCCGCCTGCCCGACCTCCCCGGCGGCCCCGCCACGCTGCTATCGGGCGTCTGCCGGGGGCTGGACGTGCCGTTGCTGCTGTTCAGGAACGATTCTCTCTACGAACGCGAAGGCCTCTATGCCGATGCGCAGGGACGCGAATACTCCGACAACGCCCTGCGTTTCGCCGCGCTGTCGCATGCGGCCGCCCGCGCGGCCGCCGGCACGCCGCGCACGGCGCCCGCCGATATCGTCCACCTGCACGACTGGCATACGGCGCTGGTTCCGCTGCTGCTAGAAGCCCGCGAAGGCCGGCGTCCGCGCAGCGTACTCACGCTGCACAACCTGGCCTTCCAGGGCGCCTTCCCCAAGGAATCGGCGCCTGCGCTGGGGCTCTCGCCGCATGTCCTCGACGGCGTCCTGGACGGGGAACGGATCAATTTCCTGAAGGCCGGCATCCGCCATGCGGACCGGATCACCACGGTCAGCCGCACTTACGCGCGGGAGATCCTCACCCCGCGCTTCGGCTGCGGCCTGGAGACGCTGCTGCAGGCCCGGCGCGCCGACCTGGCGGCCATCCCCAACGGCATCGACGACGGGCTGTGGGACCCTGCGCGCGACCCGCACCTGGGAGGGAAGAACTTCCACCGTGGAGATCTCGGCAACAAGACTGCCTGCAAGGCCTTGCTGCAGCGCGCATTCGGGCTCGAGCCCGATCCCGGCGCCACCCTCGTGGCGCTGGGCAGCCGGATCACGACCCAGAAGATGGCCGACCTCGCCGTGGAGGCCCTGCCCCTCGCCCTGCAAGCGCATCCGGACCTGCAGGTGGCGGCGATCGGCCGCGGCGACCGGCCGCTCGAGCAAGCCCTGCTCGGGGTGGCGGAAAGCCATCCGGGCCGCTGCGGCGTACGGATAGGCTTTGACGAGGCCGAGGCCCACCGCCTGCATGCCGGCGCCGATCTGCTGCTGCACGGCAGCCGCTTCGAGCCGTTCGGGCTGACGCCGCTGTACGCCATGCGCTACGGGACGGTACCCATAGGATCGAGGGTAGGCGGCATGGCCGACACTATCGCCGATCCCGGCCCCTGGGCCGGCGAGGAGGCGATGCGGCAGGCATCGGGCCTGCTGTTCGAAGGCGAGACCTGCGCCGCCATGCTCGCGGCCATCGACCGTGCCATGGCCTTGCGCCGCCGCCCCGCCGTGTGGCGCGCCATCCAGCGCAACGCCATGGCCGCCGATTTCAGCTGGCGCCGGGCGGCCCCTGCCTACGCCGCCCTGTTCCGGAGCCTGCTGCCTGCGCCCGAGCGGCAGCAGGCCCCGGCCCGCTCGGCGGCCGTGCAGGCGCTGGCCGCCGCGGCGTCCGTGGCAAGGATGCGCCCCGGACTGGCCGCGCACCGGACCCGCGAACTCGGCCCGGCCGAACTGCCGGCGGGAGGACCGCGGCCGGCGGCCGCTTGAGCACACAGGACCCGTCGCGGCAGGCTCGCCCATGATCCAGACGACTCCCGTCCTGCGCATCTACCACGTCCTCCCCCTGCTGCTTGGCCGGCTGGACGACGGGCCCCCTGCCGGCCACTGGCGCGCGGCCTGCCGGCGCGCCCGCGACCTGGGCTGTTCCCATCTGCTGGCCGCGCCGCTATGGCGGCAAGCGCCGCAGGCCGGGGCCTGGGCGCCCGAGGACCCCAACCGCCCCCACCCCGCCGTCGACGGGTCGGACGACCTGGCCGGCTGCGTAGCGCGCCTGGCCGCCCTGTGCGAGGCCCACGGCCTGAGCCTGCTGATGGATGTGCGCCTGGACCGTACGGCCCGCGACGGCGTCGCGGGCCGGGCGCATCCCGACTGGTACGGACCGGCCGGCGCCGCCGGGCCGGGCTGGGACCCGCGCCAGCCCGGGGATGAACGACACGCGCTGGCACTGCGGCGGGACCCCGCCGGCCGGGCCCCGCCGGGCTTCGCCGCGCAATGGGCGCAACGCCTGGGCGACTGGGCCGAGGCCGGCGCCGCGGGTTTTCGCTGCGATGCGGCGCAAGCGCTGGCCGCCGCCGACTGGCGCGAGATCTCCGGTTCCGTGCGGAAACGGTGCCCGCAATGCCTGTTCCTGGGCTGGACGCCGGGCGCGATGCCCGGCGAGCTCCACGACCTGCGCGGGGCGGGCCTGGACGCGGTGTTTTCTTCCCTGCCCTGGTGGGACTACCGCGCCTCCTGGCTGGCCGAGGAAGACCGCCGCCTGCGCGCCGTGGCCGCGGTCGTGGCGCCCGTCGAGGCGCCCTTCGGCAGGCGCCTGGCCGAGGCGCACCTGCCCGCGCCACAGCGCCTGGGCCGCGCGCTGCGCGCGGTCTGGGCCGCGGCGGCAAGCGGCGACGGCCTGCTGGTTCCCATGGGCTTCGAATGCGGCGACACCGAAACCCTGGACCCGGCCTGCGTCGATCCCGGCCGCGGCGCCCGGCTGCTGGAGGCGCCGCATGCGGCGGTGGCCGCGGCCCTGCTGGACGCCGGGCGCTGGATGGACCTGTCCGGCGAGGCAGGCCCGCTGCATTCCCTGACCGGCCCCGGCGCCGCCTGCACCGTACTGTTCCGGGGCGATGGCCGCCCCTACGGCACTCCGGCCGGCCCGCCCGCCAGGGTGCTGGCGCTCAACCCCGACGACCAGGACTGCGCGCTCCTGGACCGGGGCGCCGTGCGCGAACGCCTGCCCGACGGCTACTCCGACCTGCGCCCGGCGATGCACGCCGCAGACGGCCCGCTGCCGGAGCGCCTCGGTGCGGCCGGCACGCTGCCCATGGCCGCCTTGCGCGCCGCGCCCGTGGCAGTGCCGGCCACCCAGGAAACCCGGCGCAAGGCGCTGGCCGGCGCGTTGCGCGCCACGCGCCTGGTAGTGGAGAACCTGGCGCCGGCCGTGGACAGCGGACGCTTCGCCATGAAATGCACGCTGGGAGAAACGATAGAGGTGGAGGCGGACATCTACATGGACGGCCACGACCGGATCGCCGCCGAACTCCTTTACCGCGCCGCCGACGAAACCGAGTGGCGCCGGCGGCCGATGGAACCGGCCGGCAACGACCGCTGGCGGGCCGGCTTCGCGCCCATGCGCCTGGGCGCGCATGACTACACCGTCCGGGCCTGGCGCGACGCCTGGGGCACGTACTGCGACGAACTGCGCAAGAAGCACGAGGCGGGCCAGGAGGTCGCGCTGGAGGTGGAGGAAGGCCGCGCGATGCTGGCGACGGCCCGCGAGCGGCTGCCGGCAGACGCCCCGGCGGCCGAAACGCTCGCGGGCCTGCTGCGTGCCCTGGGCCC
>Ga0180222_1000243_pt1:22500-90229 | contig 90229 bp, 70 predicted proteins | sample eDN5th37CKraftOP_FD_151336 | JGI IMG/M metagenome (GOLD analysis project Ga0180222, IMG submission 151336) | Enriched Organic Plus compost microbial communities from Emeryville, California, USA - eDNA 5th pass 37_C Kraft OP (version 2) (version 2) ... | reverse complement strand
GCGGATGCGTTGACCGGGCAGATCAAGCATCTCCTGCTCGACCGCAGCGATCATTCGGTCGCGCGCCGCATGGCGGGCACGGCGTTCGGCATCCGCGTGTTCAGCGCGGCGGTCGTCTATCTTTCGCAGATCCTGCTTGCGCGCTGGATGGGTGCCTACGAGTTCGGCATCTATGTCTATGTGTGGACCTGGCTGATCCTGATCGGCGGCCTCGCGCCGCTCGGCATCGCCTACTCGACGCAGCGCTTCATTCCCGAATACACGGCGGCGAAGGATTACGACCGGCTGCGCGGGTTCCTGCTCGGAAGCCGGGTGCTCAGCTTCGGTCTCGGCGCGCTCGCCTCGCTTGTCGGTTTTGCGGTCGTCATGCTGCTGCACGGGCGGATCGACGACGCCTATTTCATTCCGTTCCTGATCGCGCTCGCGTGCCTGCCGGCGTTCGCGCTGTCGAGCGCGCAGGACGGGATGGCGCGGTCCTACAATTGGATACTGGCGGCGCTCGTGCCGGGCTTCGTCGCGCAGCCGTTGATCGTGCTGGCGATCATTACCACCGAGCATTTCCTCGACATCGAGATCGATGCATCGTTCGCGATGGTGGCGACGGCGACAGCGATCTGGTCGAGCATCGTGCTGCAGACCGTGGTGCTGGAGCGCCGACTCGGCGCACATATCGAAGCCGGTCCGCGCCGGTACGAGGTCGGGCGCTGGTTCCGGACGGCGCTGCCGATTCTCCTGGTCGACGGCTTCTATTTTCTGCTCACCTACATCGACATCCTGGTGCTGAAGGCGTTCGTCGATCCGGAAGAGATCGGCATCTATTACGCGGCGACGAAGACGCTCGTGCTCGTCTCCTTCGTCTATTACGCGGTGTCGGCGTCCTACGCGCACCGCTTCAGCGAGGCGCATTTCTCCGGCGAACGGGAAAAGCTCAAATCCTTTGTCGCCGACGCGAGCCGATGGACCTTCTGGCCGGCGCTCGCGTTCGCGCTCGTGCTGCTCGCGCTCGGCAAGCCGATTCTGATGCTGTTCGGCGAAGGGTTCGCGAGCGGCTATCCGCTCATGTTCGTGCTGGCGCTCGGGTTGCTCGCGCGGGCGAGCATCGGGCCCGGCGAGCGGCTGCTCATCATGGTGGGGCAGCAGAAGCTGTGCGCGGCGATTTATGCCACGGCCTTCTTCACCAACCTCGGGCTCTGCCTCGTGCTGGTGCCGCGCTTCGGGCTGATGGGAGCGGCGGCATCGACGGCAACGGCGGTCGCCGTCGAGTCCGTCCTGCTGTTCGTCGCGGCAAAGCGGCGGCTCGGCCTGCACGTTTTCTTCTGGGGCCGGTAAGCCATGTCGCGCACGCACGCTCGTTCGCGGCCGTCGCCCGCCACGCGCCGCAAGCGCGCGGCGCCGCCGCCCAGGCCGAAGAAGCGGCGTCCGGCGCGGGCGCGGCTCTCGGCAGAGTGGCTGCAGCTGGAAGTCCTGCATGCTCGCGCGGCGAAGGAATGGGCGGAGCTCGCCGAGCGGGCGCTTGAGCCCAATGTCTTTCTCGAGCCCGGCTTCGCGATCGCCGCGGCGCGGCATCTCGAGGCCGATAGCGTCGGCGCCATTGCGGTGTGGTCGGGCGGGCGGCTCGTGGGCCTGTTGCCCGGGCGGGTCGAAGGTGTGCGGTCGGGGCGGCCGATTTCGACGTTCGTGGCCTGGGTCCATCCGTTCGCGCCGTTGTCGACGCCGCTTGTCGACCGGAGCGCCCCGGCGGACGTGATCCGGACGATGCTGAAGGCGCTCAAGCGCGTTCCCGGCGCGCCGCGTCTTGCGCTGTTTCCGCTGCTGGCGGAGGCCGGGCCGGTCGCGCAAGCAATCGGGGCCGCGCTCGCGCGGAAGCGGCGTGGCGCCACGCGCTTCATGCCGTATGCGCGGGCGGCGCTTTTTCCCGCGGGCGAAGGGGGAACGGCTGCGCTTTCCGCCAAGCGGCTCGCGGAGCTGCGCCGGCAGCAGCGGCGGCTTGCCGAAGCGGGAACGGTGGAGCGGGTCACCGCAAAGTCCTTGAAGGAAGTCGAGCCGGCGCTTGCGGCCTATTTCGATCTCGAAGCTGCAGGCTGGAAAGGGCGTGCGGGGAGCGCGGCGAAGACCGATGGGGACAGCGCGAAGTTTTTCCGTGAGGCTGTGCTGGCGCTCGCCGCCGAGCGCAAGGCGCAGATCGATCTCCTGCGTCTAGACGGGCGAGCGATCGCCGCCTCGATCACGCTTTTTTCCGGCGACCGGGCGTGGGGCTGGAAGACGGCCTATGACGAAACCTTCGCGCGCTTCTCACCGGGCATGCAGCTCATGTTCGACCTCTCGCAGAAGCTCGGGGAGGACGGGCAGCTTTCACTTGTCGATTCTTGCGCGGCGCCGGGTGGCGGCATCGTCGATCATATGTGGCCGGGGCGGATCGCGATGGCGGACTGGCTCGTGCCGCTGGAAGACGGCGTTTCTTTCAATATCGGAGTCGCCGCGGAGCGGGCGCGGCGCGCGGCGATTGCGTCGGCGAAGAAGCTGCGCGATCTGGTGCGGGGGCTCTTAAAGAATTTCTTTGACCCACGTCTTTGAAAAGGCATGGATGGCGGGACAAGCCCGGCCATGACGGTCGAAACTTTCAGGCCCGCTCCCGCAACAATCGCCGGATCACCTTGCCCGTCGTCGTCATCGGCATCTCGTCGATGAAGGCGACCTCGCGCGGATATTCGTGGGCGGAGAGCTTCGTCCTCACGAAATCCTGAATCTCCTTCGCGAGCGCGGGCGTCGGCGCGTGGCCGGGCTTCAGCACCACGAAGGCTTTCACGATCTCCGTGCGCAACGCATCGGGCTTGCCGACGGCGGCGGCAAGCGCGACCGCCGGGTGGCGGATCAGGCAATCCTCGATCTCACCGGGACCGATGCGGTAGCCCGCCGACGTGATCACGTCGTCGTCGCGCCCGACGAAACGCACGTAGCCGTTTTCGTCGGCGATGCCCTGGTCGCCCGTGGTCAGCCAGTCGGCGATGAACCTGGCGTCCGTGGCGTCGGGCCGCTTCCAGTACTCGAGGAACATCACGGGATCGGGGCGCCGGATCGCGATCTGTCCGGCTTCCTCCGGCTTGCAGATGCTGCCGTCGTCGCGGATCACGGCGACCGCATGGCCCGGCACGGGCAGGCCGATGGCGCCGGGTTTGCTTACACCGAGGGCGGCGCAGGAGGAGAGCACGATGTTGCACTCGGTCTGGCCGTAGAACTCGTTGATGGTGAGGCCGAGCGCCGAGCGGCCCCATTCGTAGGTCTCGACGCCGAGCGACTCGCCGCCGGAGGCGAGCGTGCGCAGCGCAAGCTTCCGTTTCGGCGAGCCCGCGCCGCGCAGCATGCGGAGCGCGGTCGGCGGGATGAAGGTGTTGCGCACCTCGGCGCTTGCCATCAGCGCGAATGCCTCCTTGGGATCGAATTTGTCGAACTTCTTCGCGACCACCGGCACGCCGAGCGCGAGCCCCGGCAGCAGGACGTTGAGAAGCCCGCCGGCCCACGCCCAGTCCGCCGGCGTCCACAGGCGGTCGCCGGGCTGCGGGAAGAATTCGTGGTGGAATTCGACGCCGGGGAAGTGGCCGAGCAGCACGCGGTGGCCGTGCAGCGCGCCTTTCGGCGGGCCGGTCGTGCCCGAGGTATAGACCATGAGCGCGGGGTCGTCGGGGGTCGTGTCGATGGGCGTGAAGCCGGCGGAGGCGCGGGCGAGTGTCTCGTGGAAGGGGAGCGCGCCGTCGCCCGCGCCATCGATCGAGAGCACGAGCTTCAATTCCGGGAGGCGGTCGCGGATCTGCACGAGCTTCGCGAGGCCCGCGGCGTTGGTGACGACGGCGCGCGCGCCGGAATTCTCCAGCCGATAGGTGAGCGCATCGATACCAAAAAGGGCCGCGAGCGGCACGGCGATGGCGCCGAGCTTATAGACCGCGAGGTGGGTGATCGCGGTTTCCGGCGTTTGCGGCAGGATGATCGCGACGCGGTCGCCGCGCGCGACGCCGTGGGCGGCGAGCGCGTTGGCGAGCCGGTTCGATTGCTCGCACAGCGCGCCGTAGGTGACGGGCTGAAGGCCATCGCCGCCCTGGACGAGGAGCGCGACACGGTCGGGCTCCTGCATCGCCCACTTGTCGCAGGCGTCGACGCCGATGTTGTAGCGGGCCGGAATCTGCCAGCGGAACTCCCGGCGGAGCTCGTCATAGTCGCGGATCGGCGGCAGCATGGGCGCTTCCTCCTCGGCCCCCGCGTGCCCGTGCTCAGTCGGCGGGCTCGGCGAGGATCAGCGCCCAGAATACCTTGTACTTGGAATGAGGGGCATAGGCCGTGGCGATGCCGACCCGCGTCGCGCCGGGCAGCAGCATGTTCTTGTTGTGCGAGGGCGAATCGCGCCAGCCGGAGAACGCCTCCGCAAGCGTGTGATAGCCGGCGCCGATGTTTTCCGCCGCGCGGGCGGCATCGTAATTGCCGGCGGCAAGGCGCTGGGTGAAGCCGCGGCCGCCGGGATCGTGGGTCAGCTTGTCGGCGGCGGCCATGCGCTTCGCCTGATCGCGGGCGATCGCCACGAGCGTGGCGTCGACTTGCACCGCCGGCAGCCCGAACGTGCGGCGATAATCGGAGAGCATGGACGCCGCCGCATTCACGTCCACCTCGGCGCCGGGCCGCGCCATGCTCTCGTAGAACGACGGCGACTTGTCGAGCTCATAGGCCGCGCAACCGGCGAGCAGCGCGGCGAGCAAGACGATCAGCGGGATGGCGGGGAATCGGCGCATGCGAGTCGGCTGATCTTCTAGCGAACAAATGCGGCAAGCGCGAGTCGGTGCGAAAGGCGAACGATACGGAGGGCGATCAAGCATGCTTTCCGTTCGTCCCCGCGAAAGCGGGGACCCGGGACAACAATGGAACACGCAAGCTGCCTGGGATTCCCGCTTGCGCGGGAATGAGCGGAAATTGTTGCAGCCAATTCGGTCTACCTGCCGTGACAAGTTTTTTCCGGCGCTGCATAAGCATGGGCAGGGAAGGAAATCGCCGACAAGCAAGGATACGGCATGGCGGAACGCGAACGAACGACCGGCCCGTTCATCGGCCGGTCGATGCTGCGCTACGAGGACCTGCGGCTCGTGCGCGGCGCGGGCCGCTACACCGACGACATCTCGCTGCCCAACCAGGCGTACGCCATCTTCGTGCGTTCGCCGCACGCGCATGCGAACATCCGCAGCATCGATGTCGCGCGCGCCAGCGCGATGCCGGGTGTGCTCGCGGTGCTGACGGCGAGAAATTATCTCCGTGACGGCGGCAAGCCGATCCCGCAGGTGCCGAACCCGACCGACGTGATCGACCATAAGCAGCTCGCGTTCCATGCGAACGGCGACCGCCCGGTGCTCGACGAGCCGCACCTGCCGCTCGCGGCCGAGCACGTGCGCTACGTGGGCGAGCCGGTGGCGGTGGTGATCGCGGAAAGCGTGCACGCGGCGCGCGACGCGGCGGAAGCGGTCGAGGTTGATTACGACATTTTGCCGGCGGTGGTCGATGCGGAGGCCGCGGTGGCGTCCGGCGCGCCCGCGCTCTGGCCGTCGGCGCCGGATAACGTCGCGCTTGATTGCACGTTCGGCGATCCCGAAGCCGTGCGCGAAGCGTTCGCCAACGCCGATCTCGTGGTGGAGCAGACGTTCCGAAACCAACGCATTGCGACCGCGCAGATGGAGCCGCGCGCGGCGATCGGCGACTACGACGCGGCGAGCGGCCAGTATATTTCCATCGCTGGCAGCCAGGGCGTGCACCAGCAGCGCCGCGCGCTCGCGGGCTGTCTCGATGTGCCGCCGGAGCAGGTGCGCGTCGTGTGCCCGGACACGGGCGGCGGCTTCGGCTCGCGCACCTATCTCAATCCCGAGCAGGTGGTGGTGGTGTGGGCGGCGCGGCGGCTCGGGCGCCCGGTGAAATGGACGAGTGACCGCACGGAGGCCTTCCTCACCGACTATCAGGGCCGCGATCTCGTGACGAAAGCGCGGATGGCACTCGCCGCCGACGGCCGCATCCGCGCCTATGCGTTCGAGCTTCTCGGCAACGCGGGCGCGCATACGGTCTCCTATGTGCCGCTGAACAACGGCTACCGCGTCTCGACGACGGTCTATGACGTGCCGGCGGCGTCCGCGCGCGTGCGCGCGGCGATGACCAACACCATCTCCACCGGCCCGTTCCGCGGCGCGGGGCGGCCGGAGGCGACGCTCGCGATCGAGCGGCTCCTCGACATCGCCGCGGGCCGGCTTGGCATCGACCGCGCGGAGATCCGCCGTCGCAATCTCGTGCGGCTCGAGCAGCTTCCCTACAAGACCGCGTTCGGCCTCAACTTCGACAGCGGCGATTTTCTCGCCAACATGGAGCGCGCGCTCGAGCTCGCCGGCTGGCAGGATTTCGAGAAGCGGCGCGCGGAGGCCGCCGCGCGCGGGCGGCTGCGCGGCATCGGCATCGCGAACTATGTGGAATCGCCGGTCGGCTTCCCGCACGAGCGCGTGGACGTGCGCGTGCTCGCCGACGACACGGTGGAGCTCGTGGTCGGCACGCAATCGACCGGGCAGGGACACGAGACCACGTTCGCGCAGGTGATGGCGGACCAGCTCGGCGTGCACCCGGACCGGATCCGCTTCATCGGCGGCGACACGGAAAAGGCGGTGAGCGGCGGCGGCTCGCATTCGGATCGCTCCATGCGCTTCGCCGGCCGGCTGATGGTGGAGGCGAGCGCGGAGATCGTCGCGCAGGCCCGCTCGCTCGCTGCCGGGCTCCTGCAGGCCGAGGAAGCCGCGGTGGAATGGCGCGACGGCTTCTTTGCGACGGCCGCGAGCAACCGGCGGCTTTCGATCTTCGACGTCGCGCGCGCTTCCGACGAGGGCCTGCTCTCGGGCTCGGCGAGCTATTCGGGCCGCATTCCCGCGCATCCCACGGGCTCCGCCGTGTGCGAGGTGGAGATCGATCCGGAAACCGGCGTGGTCGAGATCGTGCGCCACAGCTCGATCGACGACGCGGGCCAGCCGATCAATCCGATGATCCTGCACGGGCAGGTGCACGGCGGCATCGCGCAGGGCGCGGGCCAGGCGCTCTTGGAGGCGGTCGTTTACGCGCCGGACACGGGCGAGATGCTGACCGCGAGCTTCATGGATTACGGCATGCCGCGCGCCGACATGCTGCCGTTCTTCGACGTGGAGCTCGCCGAGCACCCGACGCACGGCAACCCGCTGCGCATCAAAGGCGGCGGCGAGAGCGGCATCACGCCGTGCCTTGCCGCGGTGATGAACGCGGTGTGCGACGCGCTTTCGCCTTACGGCGTTGAGCACCTCGACATGCCGGCGACGCCGGGGAGGGTTTGGGGGGTGATTGAAGCCGCGATGCAATCAGCGAGGAAGCGACGCGTGTGAAGAGGCGATTGCATCCCGCTACGAAGTGTCAATTATGATGGTGCTCGAAGCGAGTAACGAATTTTGGTTAGAATACCGAGCGTGGTGTTAGTAATAACAACAACGTACATGCCGCAGTCGATGACCTGACTCGATGATCCCTGACCCACATCATCGGACAAATAGCTCACAAAAATAGCGTACAAACGATGGTCAGCCGCCAGCTATCAGCAGATAATGACGAGGATGCTCGTAGCACGCCGCTCGGGTTCTTTAATGTTGCCGAATCTTATTGGCGCGGGGCTGTTACTCTCGATAGCGCGAAACTGAAAACCACGCATCCACATTCACCAGTTTATTTCCTCTACTATCACGCGATTGAACTCTATCTAAAGTCCTTTCTACGGCTGCATGGACATTCAGCCAGGGAGCTTCGCGGCAGGAAGTTTGGCCACCGCGTCTGTTGCCTGTCCGAACGAGCGAGCAAACTAGGACTGTTCTTCATGGATGAGGATTTGGAAGTACTCTCGCTCATGGCAACAACTGATGCCGTAATTCGCTCGCGGTATATCCAGACAGGGTACTTTACTTGGCCTACGCTCGAAGCCTTGGACAGAACTTGTAAGAGCCTACGAGAGTCGATTGGGAGGGCTTTGACGCAAAGCGGCATTGCAGTGCGCATGTAGGTGCCACTGCATTGGTATCGAGCGTGAGCCAGAGTATCTTGAAATTGCTAGGCGGTGCATTGAGGAGACTGATCATGCACATTTTTCGCAACTTAGAATCTCAGATTTCAGCGCGTGATACGCCAGCTGGTCGCCAGTTTGAGACAAGTATTGTTTTTTACGACTGCTTAATCCTCATAGTTGGTTGCATCGGATTGGCGGTTTCTTTTCCTCCGCTTATCTATGCGGCCGCTGGAGGCCACATCGTCGCTAATTTCTTGATGGCACCCGTAAAATGGGTATGGCCACTCTTGGAAGCAGTGACTCTCGCAATCGCTACCGTGCTGTTTTTCGCGGCTGTCTATGCCGTTCAGGTCTATTATTATGGTTTTCCTTCAGCTGGCGTCATCGGCTATCTTAGACTGCAATGGCCGCAGTTGCTGGCGAGTACAATCGTTGTTGCGGGCATCATCGGGAATCTTCTCGCGTATCCGGGCAACCTCGATCAGCTACGCGAGCATTTAGACAAAGCATAGTTGCTGGAAAAAGAACCAAATAGAACCAACTCGGGAGCCAATCATTTTTGGCTACCGGCTATCTCCTTGAAAATCTGGTGGTCCCGGCAGGAGTCGAACCTGCGACCTTCGGTTTAGGAAACCGCTGCTCTATCCAGCTGAGCTACGGGACCGCCGCAATGGCACCGACTTAAGGCCGCCGGACGCGGCAGGCAAGGCGTGGAGGCAGATTAACAGCCTCTTGCCGGTCCGTCATTGCGAGGCGGCGAAGCCGCCGAAGCAATCCAGACGGCGCGCAGACAGCCTGGATTGCTTCGCTCCTCGCTACGCTCGGGGCTCGCAATGACGAGTGAGCCGTGAAGCACCCATTCTCTCTCTCCGGTGGGGAGAAGGGAAAAAGAGTGAGACCGCTCGGCGACGAGGGTCCGGTTGCTTAGGGCTTGAGGTTGCGCGTGCGGTCGTCGAAAAGCTCGTCGACCGTGAAGCCGTGCGGGATGATTTCCTGCTCCACCGAGAAACGGATCGCCATGTCGATGGCGGCGCGGCAGGCCTCCACGCCGAAGGGATGGAAGTCGATGCCGTCCGGGCTCGGCGGCGCGGCCTTCTTGCTTTCCAGCAACACGCGGAAGAGTTCGGGCAGGATGTCGGGGCGCGCGTCGGCGAGCGCGCTCTTCACCGCGAACATGTGGTTGATCGGCACGACGCCATGCTTCTTCGCCCAGGCCCTCGCCGTCTCCTGCGGGTTGGGGAAGAGATAGCGGATGTGCGTGTGGTCCTTGGTCAGGTCGGCGGGCATGATCGCCGCGTCCACGTCACCGTCGATCAGCATCTGGTCGATCGGCTTGCCCTTGGGGTCGAGCCGCTCGACGAAGGAAGGATCCTTGTATTCGGCGAGGTGCGCGTCGTCCATGCAGGCCCAGCGCACGCGGCGGAGATCGACGCCGTATTCGTGCTGCAGGATTCCGCGCACCCAGACGCCGGTGGTCTGGGTGTAGGAGCGGATCGCGACGCGGCGGCCTTCGAGGTCCTTCGGCGCAAGCTCGCCGCGCGAAGCGTTGTATTGGATCGTGTGGTGCTGGAAGCGTGCCATCACGACTGCGGGCAGGATGATGAAAGGCTTTCCGTAGGTCTTCGCCTGCAGGAAGGTGCAGATCGCAAGCTCGCCCACGTCGAACTTGCCTTCGCGCACCATGGGCTTGAAGCCCTGGTTCGCCACCTTCGGCCCGCAGAAATCGAAATTGACGAGGGGAGAAGAGACCTCGCCCGCCTTGAGTGCGCGCGTGACGGGGTAATCGGCAACGTTCGCCTTCAGCGTGACAGGGCCGGTCTTCGGAAATTCGCTCATCTTGGCGTCCTTTTTTGGCCGCGTCCTTAACTGGTCGCGTTCTTGTTCTGCGCTTCTTACTTGCGGCCCGCGATCTCGCGCGCCTTGTCGAGGTGGCCGTAGCTGCGGACCGGCGCGGCCATCAGGAAGCGGTAGCCTTCCTTGATGATGCGTTCGGCGTTGCCGGCTTCCACGTGCGGGTGGCCGACGACGACGTTGCGCGCCTTGCAGGTCTTTACCACATGCGCCATCGCCTCAAGCACCTTCGGGTGCTCGTACTGGCGCGGGAAGCCGAGCTCCTGCGAGAGGTCGCCTTCGCCGATCAGGACGGCGCCGATGCCCGGCACCTTCTGCAGCATGTCGTCGAGGTTCTCGACGCCCTTGGTGTCCTCGATCTGGATGATGACGAAAATCTCGCCCTTGGGGTTAAGCGGCCAGACGTCGGCGCGGCTGTAATATTCCTGCTGGGTCAGGCCCCAGTAGCGCGCGGCTTGGGTCGGCCCGTCGCCGCGGATGCCGGCGGGCTCGTAACGCTCGGCGGTTTTCAGGCGCGGATAGCGGCAAGCAGCGACGGCATTATATGCCTCGTCCACCGTGCTGATGTGCGGCCAGACGATGCCGTAGCAGCCGAGGTCGAGCGCCTGCTTCGCGTGCCACTGGCCCTTTTCCACGCCGTTCACCGGGATGCGGACGAGGGGGGTCACCGGCGGAGCGAGCGTGCCGCCGGTGACGAGCTGCCGGCGGTTCAGCATGTATTGCAGGCAGTCGCGTAGCGCCCGGCCGTCCCAGAACTGGTGCTCCATCTCGAACACGACGCCGTCGTACTTCGAGACGCTGATCGCGAGTGCGGAGTCCACCTCCGCCGGAGAAAAACACGTGAAGGTGGCCTGGCCCTGCTCCAGCGCGCGGATGACGCCGTTGAGGCGCGGAAGTTCGCTCATGATTCGATCCCGTCTTGCTTGTTTGCGTCAGGCGGACTTGCGCTGCCGCTTCAGTGCGGCGGAAAGGCGCGGATAGACCTTCAGCGCGTTGCCCTCGAACAGCATCTTGCGCTGCGTGTCGTCGAGCTGGAGGTGGTCGATGTAGCGCTTGGTGTCGTCGAAGTTGTGGCCGGTTTCGGGGTCGATGCCCTTGACCGCGCCGACCATCTCGGACGCGAACAGGATGTTGTCGAGCGGGATCACCTTTGTGAGCAGGTCGATGCCGGGCTGGTGATAGACGCAGGTATCGAAGAAGACGTTCTTCAGGAGATGCTCGGTGAGCAGCGGGCGCTTCAGGTCCTGCGCGAGCCCGCGATAGCGGCCCCAGTGATAGGGAACGGCGCCGCCGCCGTGCGGAATGATGAACTTCAGCGTCGGGAAATCCTTGAACAGATCGCCGGTGATGAGCTGCATGAACGCCGTGGTGTCGGCGTTGATGTAGTGCGCGCCCGTCGCATGGAAGTTCGGGTTGCAGGACGAGCTCACGTGGATCATCGCCGGCACGTCGAGCTCGACCATCTTCTCGTAGATCGGATACCAGAAACGGTCGGTGAGCGGCGGATCGCGCCACCAGCCGCCGGACGGATCGGGGTTCAGGTTGCAGCCGACGAAGCCGAGCTCGTTCACGCAGCGCTCGAGCTCCGGGATGCAGTTCTTCGGCGACACGCCCGGCACCTGCGGCAGCTGGCAGACGCCGATGAAGTTCTGCGGATAGAGCGAGACGCAACGGTGGATCAGGTTGTTGCAGACCCGCGCCCATTGCTCGCTCGTCTTTTCGTCGCCGAAGTGATGGGCCATGCCGGCGGCGCGCGGCGAGAAGATCGTGACGTCGGTGCCGCGCTCGCGCTGCTGCTTGAGCTGCGCGCCTTCGAGGCTCTGCCGGATCTGATCGTCGCTGATGCCAAGGTCCTTCTCCGAGGGGCGGCGCGTGGGGTCGGTGAGCGCTGCAAGCTGACGGTCGCGGAAGATCGTGAGCTCCTGCGGAGCCGTCGTGTAGTGGCCGTGGCAGTCGATGATCATGGATACGGACCTTTGCGGTAGGCGAACGGAAGTGAAGGCGTCGTCAGAATTCGTCCGATCAGGCTGAACTATATCCCGCTCATTCCCGTCCTCGGGACCAACCTCCGGCTGGCCCAAGGATAAACTCCAGCGGGAATCCAAGGCTCTGGGGCCCGCTTTCGCGGGGACGAGCGGAAGCGTGCAAACCCGACCCGATTTCTAGTTCACCACTTACCTGCGGGTTGTCAATCTTGGGGCACGTTATGCCGTGCCCCAGACCTCTCGCGCGGTCTCGACGGTCAGGTTCAGCTTCTTCACTTCGTCTTCGAAGCGCATGGCCTGCCCGCCGACGCCGCTGGAAAAGCCGCATTGCGGGCTGAGGGCGAGCTGCTCGAGTGGGACGACCTTGGCGGCCTCGTCGATCCGGCGCTTCAACTCGTCTTTCTTCTCGAGGATTGGGCTCTTGGTGGTGATGAGGCCGAGCACGACGGTTTTGCCCTTGGGCAGGAAGCGCAGCGGCTCGAAGCCGCCTGCGCGGGGGCTGTCGTATTCGAGGAAATAGGCGTCGACGTTGATCTCGTTGAAGAGCAGCTCCGCGACGGGCTCATAGCCGCCTTCGGCGACCCAGGCGCCGGCGAAATTGCCACGGCAGAGATGCAGGCCGACGACCATGTCCTTGGGGCGGTCGGCGATCGCGTCATTGATGAGCTTGGCATAGGTCTTCGGCAGCTCGTCGGGGTCCTCACCGAAGCCCGCCACGGCCTCACGCAGGTGCGGGTCGCAGAGATAGGCGAGGTTCACCTCGTCGATCTGCAGATAGCGGCAGCCGGCGGCGGCGAGATCGGCGATCTCCTCGCGATAGACGCGGGCGAGATCGGCGAAGAATCCGTTCATGTCCGGATAGGCTTTCTCGTCGATCGTCTTGCGGCCGCCGCGGAAGTGCAGCACGGTCGGCGAGGGGATCGTGACTTTCGGTGTCTGCCGCGTCACCGACTTCAGGAACTTGAAGTCGTCGACGAAGATGCCGCCGCGGCGCGCGAGCTTGCCCTTCACTTCGAGCGTGGGCGGCGCGTGGTCTCTTACGCCCTCCGTGGTGTGGAAGCGCACGCTCATCTTCGAGGGGACGAGCGCCACGTTCTCGAGTTTCAGGAGGAAGTCGCGTTGCCAGGAGCCGCGGTTGAACTCGCCGTCGGTGATCGACTTGAAGCCGATGTCTTCCTGCAGGCGCACGACGTCGCGGATCGCCTCGTGCTGGATGCGATGCAGGTCGTCGATGGAAATCTGTTTCGCTTCCGCCTGGCGGCGCGCCTCGGTGAGGGCGTCGGGCCGGATCAAGCTGCCGACCTGATCGGCGCGAAACGGCGGCGTCGTGCGTTCGTCCATTCTTGTCTCCCGCTGCGAGTTTGCGGAAGCGTGCAGCCGCTTCCATCGTTGCACGCATTCGTATTGGGGGCGGTGTCCGGCGTCCAGTAGGAGAATGGCTGCGGTGAAAATTTTTGCGTTGCGGACGATCGCCGCGCGAACTTGCATCGAATCGCACGCGCCTGCGGAACAGGAATTTTTGCGCAACGTTCACTTGACGAACCGAACGGAAACTTTGGTCCGCGTAGTGCACCTGCGGTGGAATTGCGACGCGGCCTCACGGAAAACGATTTGCAACGGCTCTTGGATGCTAGCCGGATTTCGGGCGTTGCGTTATGATGTTTTTATCAGCGGCAGCCACCGCTTCATCAACACGATGGAAGATATTCCCATGCGTCCGGAAGCTTTGGGTTACGTCGGAATCAGCACCAAGGATGTCGCCGACTGGCGCACCTACGCCACGCGTCATCTCGGCATGCAGCTCGTTGACAAGAGCCAGAAGAGTGTCGCCTTCCGCATGGACGACCGCAAGCAGCGGCTCGTGGTCGACGAAGACGGCGGCAAGGGGATCACGCTGTTCGGCTGGGAGGCGGCGGATGCCGCCGCGCTCGACACGCTCGCGGCACAGCTCGAACAGGCGAAGGTCAAGGTCGCCCGCGGCTCGCGCGCACTCGCCGAAGAGCGCCGCGTGAAGGATCTCATCGTCTTCAACGATCCGCTTGGGACGCGGACGGAGATTTTCCATGGCGCGGAGATCGCGTCCGATCCGTTCAAGCCCGGCCGCAACATCTCGGGCTTCCGCACCGGCCCGCTCGGGCTCGGCCATGTCGTGAAGACGGTGGAGCGCATCGACGAGGTCGTGGCGTTCTACCAGAACGTGCTCGGCTTCGGCCTCAGCGACTACTACGACCGCCCGTTCAAGGCGCGCTTCTTCCACGTCAATCCGCGGCATCACAGCCTCGCATTCGTGGAGACGGGCAAGACCGACACACACCACATGATGGTGGAGCTCTACAGCTTCGACGACGTGGGGCAGGGGCTCGATCTCGCGCTCGCCGAGGAAGGACGTCTCGCGGTGACGCTCGGCCGGCACGCGGGCGACTACATGACCTCGTTCTATACGAACACGCCGTCCGAATTCATCGTCGAGTACGGCTGGGGCGGGCAGGTGATCGATCCGGATACATGGCAGCCGTTCGAGCGCACCGAAGGCCCGAGTATCTGGGGGCACGAGCGGAGCTGGCTGTCGCCGGAGAAGCGCGAGGAAGCGCGGCGGCTGCGCATCAAGAACGCGGAGGAAGGCGTACGCCGCCCGGTGCAAGTGATCGAAGGCAACTACAATCGGATGCCGGGCGTGTGTCCGTGGTGGGACAGCATCCACAAGGCGCAGAAGACGGGAAGCTGACGATCCCGCGCGGATCGCTTTAGCCAAATCAAGGGCAGACGAAGATGAAGGCCGGTATCGCCTCCGAGGGCGGACTTGTGATCGCCGATATTCCGGCGCCGCAGCTCAAGCCGAACGAAGTGCTGGTGCGCGTGCGGGCGGCGGGCCTGAACCGCGCCGATCTCAACGCGGCGCGTGCCAAGTCGCACGCAAGCCACGGATCCGCGGGCAGCGCGATCGGCATGGAATGGGCGGGCGAGGTGACCGAGGTCGGCGCCGAGGTGAAAGGCTTCAAGGCCGGCGACCGGGTGATGTGCTCCGGCATCGGCGGCTATGCCGAATATGCGGCGGCCGACGCGGCGCGCACGATCAAGCTTCCCGACAATCTCGGTTTCGAGGACGCCGGCGTCCTGCCGCTCGCGCTTCTCACCATGCACGACGCCCTTGTCACCAATGGGCGGCTCACGGCGGGCGAGAGCGTGCTCATTCAGGGCGCGAGCAGCGGCGTTGGCATTGCCGGAATGAAGATCGCGAAGCTCATGGGCGCGAGCCTCGTCATCGGCACGTCCACGAACGACGCGCGGCGGGCGCGGCTCACGGAATTCGGCGCCGATCTCGCGCTCGATCCGCGCAGTCCGGGCTTCGTCGAGGAGGTGCAGAAGGCGACCGGCGGCAAGGGTGTCCATGTCGTGGTCGACATGGTTTCGGGGCCGCAGGTCGTCGATCTCATGAAGGCAACAGCGGTGCTCGGCCGCATCGTCAATGTCGGCCGGCTCGGCGGTGCCAGGGCCGAGTTCGATTTCGACCTGCACGCGCTGAAGCGCATTCACTACGTGGGCGTCACCTTCCGCACGCGCAGCATCGACGAGGTGCGCGAGATCAACCGGCGCATGCAGGCGGACCTCCTCGATTTCATCGCTGCCGGCAAGCTGCGGCTGCCGATCGACCGAAAATTCCCGCTCGCTGAGGCGCCGGCCGCGCACGCGCACATGCGGGCGAATGCGCATCTCGGCAAGATCGCGCTCATTCCCTGAACGGAAATCCGGCAGAACGGATGGGCGCGGACCGCAACTGAATGACCGAGCCGGTTCGGCGGGCGAACGCGATGCTTTCGCCGTTCCCGGCGTCCCGGTAAGTTCCCTTCACCAACAACTCCGGGCCAGCGAGGCCGGGGGAGAGCAACGGGAGTGAGCGAATGAGGATGCATCGAATTCTTGCCGCGTCGGCGATTGCGCTGTCGATGGCGGTGCTCGGTTCGGCCAGCGCTTCGGCGCAGAACTATCCGGACCGGCCGGTCCGGGTGATTTGCGGTTATCCCGCTGGCGGCGGTGGCGACGCGCTGGTTCGCTACTACGCGCAGAAGCTGGAAGAGGTCACGGGTCAGAAATTCGTGGTCGAGAACCGTGTCGGCGCCAACGGCAAGATCGGCACGGACGCCGCGATCTCCGCAAAGCCGGATGGCTACACCATGCTGGTGCACGGCACTGCCGCCGTCGTCGGCAACACTTATTTGATGAAAGCGCCGGGCTACAAAGCCACCGACCTCGACGTTGTTGCGACGCTCGCGCAAAGCACGTTCGTGCTGACGGTCGGTCCGGAAAGCAAGGCGAATTCCGTGAAGGAACTGATCGCCATGCTGAAGGCCGCCGACGGTTCGATGAAGTACGGGACGGCGACCGGCGTCACGCTCGTCGCCTCCGAGAAGTTCCTGCTCGAGACCGGCACCAAGGCTACGCGCGTCAACTACAAGGGCACGGTGGACGCCGCGCGCGAGCTCGCAGCCGGACAGATCGACTTCCTCATTGCTGATGCGACCTTCGCCGTGGCGCAGCAGAAGCAGGGCCGCCTGAAGATGCTCGGCATGACGACGGAGAAGCGCATTCCGGCGGCGCCGGACGTGCCGACCATGGGCGAAGCCGGCGTGCCGGGCTACGTGTTCACGCCGAAATGGGCGGTGTGGTTCCCGAAGGGCACGCCGAAGGACATCGTCGAAAAGATGGGCGGGTGGCTGCGGAAGATCGCCGCCACGGAGGAAACCGCGAAGTTCCTGGAGTCCGCTTCCGCGACGCCGCTCCTCAGCAATTCCACGGCCGAAGCGCTCAAGATTGTCGAGGACGACAACGAACTGTGGCGCAAGGTGACGACGGAAGCGAAGATCGAGCCGCAGGGCTGATCGACGTTCCATTCGATATTCAATCATCGAAACAAAACCGCGCTGCACCGGTGCAGCGCGGTTTTTTGTTTCGGTAGTTGGACCGCCCCGTCCGCTCATTCCGCTTGCGCGGGAACGAGCGGATGAAGGGTTCGGCTTACTCCTGAAACGCTTCTTCGCGCGTGCGGCGGAAGCGCGGCATCACGATGAGCGCGATCAGGAAGAGGGAAGCCAGGAGCAGCGCGAGCGAGATCGGCCGCTCGACGAAGATGATCGGATTGCCGCCGGAAAGCACCAGCGAGCGGCGCAGGTTTTCCTCCATCAGCGGCCCGAGCACGAAGCCGAGGATGAATGGCGCGCCCTCGCAGCCGAGCTTCACGAACACGTAGCCGAGCACCGCGAAGATCGCGAGGAGGAAAATCAGGGTCGGGCTCAGTTGCGCGCTGTAGGAACCGACGCAGCAGAGCACGAGAATGCAGGGGAACAGGATGCGGTAGGGCACCTGCAACATGCGCACCCAGATGCCGATGAGCGGCAGGTTGATGATGATCAGCATCAGGTTGCCGATCCACATGCTCGCGGTCATGCCCCAGAAGAGCTCGGGATGTTCGGTGATGACGGCGGTGCCGGGCGCGATCCCCTGGATCACCATGGCGCCCATCATCAAGGCCATCACGGGGTTCGACGGAATGCCGAGCGTGAGAAGCGGGATGAAGGAGGTCTGCGCCGCGGCGTTGTTCGCGGACTCCGGTCCCGCCACGCCTTCGGGCGCGCCGGTGCCGAAACGCTCGGGCGTGCGCGAGAGGCGCTTTTCCAGCACGTAGGAGGCAAAGGAGCTGAGGACCGCGCCCCCGCCGGGAAGAATGCCGAGCAAGGCGCCGAGCCCGGTGCCGCGCAGGACGGCGGGCCATGCCTGGCGGACCTCCTCGCGCGTCGGCCAGAGGCTGCCGACCACATGGCGGATCTGCCGTTCCATCGCCGACTGATCGAGGTTGCGCATGATCTCGGAAAGCCCGAACAGGCCGATCGCGAGCGGTACGAAATCGATGCCGTCGTAAAGCTCGGAAATGCCGAAGGTGTAGCGCACGACGCCGGACTGCACGTCGGTGCCGACGATGCCGAGCAGCAGCCCGAGGAACACCATCGCGACCGCCTTGAGAGCCGATCCATGCGCAAGCACGACGGCGGCGACGAGTCCGAAGGTCATCAGGGCGCAATATTCCGGCGACAGGAAGCTGTCGCTGACGCGGGCGAGCATCGGCGCAAAGCCCGCGAGCACGAGGGTGCCGACGCAGCCCGCAACCAGGGAGCCGACGGCGGCGATGCTCAGCGCCGCGCCGGCGCGGCCCTTGCGCGCCATCTGGTAGCCGTCGAGACAGGTCACGACCGACGACGATTCGCCGGGCAGGTTGACGAGGATGGCCGTGGTCGAGCCGCCGTACTGGGCGCCGTAATAGATGCCGGCAAGCATGATGAGCGCGCCGAGCGGCGGTGCGCCGTAGGTGATCGGCAGGAGCATCGCGATCGTCGCGATCGGCCCAATGCCGGGAAGCACGCCGATTGCGGTGCCGAGCAGGACGCCGATCAGGCAGAAGCCGAGGTTGAGCGGCGTCGCCGCCGCGCCGAATCCGATCGCGAGGTTGCCGAGGATATCCATCTCAGAGCCCCCAGACCGGAATCGGCTGGCCGAGGAGATGGACGAACAGGCCGACGCAGACTGCGGCCATCACGAGGGCGAGCGTGACCAGCTCGTACCAGCGCAGCCCTTGCGCCGAGAACCCTGAGATCAGGATCACGGCCACGACCGAGATGGCGAGCCCGACGCGCTCGATCAGCAGGCCGAAGACGACGATCGCGGCAATAATCTGGAGCTGCGGCCAGAGGGCGATGCGTTCGATGGTGTCGTTGCCGGTGACGAGCGAGCGCGCCAGGATGAAGCCGCCGAGACCGAGGAGCGCGAGGCTCATCATCATCGGAAAATAGCCGGGGCCCATGCGTGCCGCGGTACCGATCATGTAGTCGCGGCCGAACCAGAGGCCGGCGCAGCCGAACGCCATGAACAGAATGCCGGACCAGAAGTCCCGTTGATCCCGTACCCTCAGCATGTCCCCCAGCCCGTCGTACGTTTCTTCACAATGTAGCGCCGCATCTTAAGCGATTGCCGCGGCATTGGATTGTGTGGTTCGCTTACCGCCAATGGCGTGGCTGCTCGCGGCGCGATGAAACATTCTGGGCGGCGGGCGCGCCAGACCTTCGGCCGCATGGCGAACCGGACGTACCACTTTTTTGTCGACGATGCCGTTCGGGACCCCTGTGGCAAGTTTTTGAGCAGGTGCGCTTTTTGGTTCGCGAGTTCAGGGTTCCTTTGGGAAAGTGGCGGGCGGCGCCGCAGATTCGCCCGTTTGACGCCGTTGATGGGACGCGATGCGCTCGACCGGGGACATTTGGGGAAACCGGGTGCGGCAGCCGGCACGGGCCGCCGCAGCGACGTCGGCTGGATGCAAAACGGCGCTTCCTCAATGGCTTGCGGGTGGGCGCAGCCCGCGCGGCGGTGTGATAGGTTGCTTGCGCGTGCCGGCGATCGGGGTTTTCATCCCGGCCACGGATGAGGTCAGCGAGGGGGCGAACGCGGCATGAACATCGCCGGAGCCCGAGGATTATTGCTGCAGGGCGGATGGCGCGGCGCCGCGGCGGCGGCTGCGGCGTTTTTCGTCGTCTCCGGTTGCAGCATTGCGGACCTCGAGCGCATCAGCCGCTCCAGCGAGACCGTAACCGACGAGGTGGCTGCGGCACTGCCGCCCGCGCAGCGTCGCGAGCACGAGCGGCTGATCAGCAGCTATGGCGGCGTCTATCGCTCGGCGGAACTCGATTCCCTGATCAAGAAGACGGTCGATCGGCTGACCCAGGCGTCGGAGAATCCCAATCTCAGCTATCGCGTGACCGTGCTGAACTCCCCGGCGATCAACGCCTTCGCGTTGCCCGGGGGCTCGCTCTACATCACGCGCGGGCTCGTCGCGCTCGCGAACGATACCGCCGAGCTCTCCTCGGTGCTCGCGCACGAGATGGCGCATGTGTTGGCGCAACACGCTGCGATCCGCGAGGACCAGATCCGGCAGGCGATGGTCGTGAGCCGGGTGATCTCGGACGTCCTGAGCGACCCCGACCTCGGCGCGCTGTCGCTGGCAAAGAGCCGGCTGTCGCTCGCTACGTTTTCGCGCGGGCAGGAGCTCGAGGCCGACGCGATCGGCGTCGGCATCTCGGCGCGGGCGGGCTACGACCCGTTCGGCGCGCCGCGGTTCCTCACCTCGATGGGCCGCTACGCGACGCTGCGGGGCAGCGGCATGAACCAGCCGACGCTCGACAAGCTTGATTTCATGTCGAGCCATCCGACCACGCCGGAGCGCATCTCGATCGCAATGGCGAACGCAAAGCAATACACGGTGCCGAAGGCCGCCGAAGCCGACAAGAAGGCGTTCCTCGACGCGATCGACGGGCTGATTTACGGCGATGATCCGAAGGAAGGTTATGTGCGCGGCCGTCGTTTCCTGCACGCCTCCCTTGGCTTTGCGTTCGAGGCGCCGGAAGGGTTTTCGCTGGAGAACACGCCGCAGGCGGTGCTCGGCGCAACGCCATCCGGCAAGGAAGCGCTGCGCCTCGATGCCGTGCGGATTCCGGCGGAGCAGTCGTTGCCGCAGTTTCTCGCCTCGGGCTGGATCGACGGCATCGATCCGGGCTCGATCGAGGCATTGACCATCAACGGCTTCCCGGCGGCGACGGCGCTCGCGCGCGGCGAGCAGTGGTCGTTCCGGCTGTTTGCGATCCGTTTCGGTGCCGACGTGTACCGGCTCGCCTTTGCGGCGCGGGAGTTCAACCCGACGATCGATGCCGCGTTCCGCGTTTCGGCGGAGACCTTCCGCCGCGTGCCCGTGGAGGAGGCGAAAGGCGCGCAACCGCTCAGGATCAAGGTGGTGCGTGTCGGTCTCGGCGACACGGCCATGCGTCTCGCCGCCAAAATGGCGGTGCCGGATCGCAAGCTTGAGCGCTTCCTGATCCTCAACGGGTTGGAGAAGGACGCGAAGCTCAAGTTCGGCGATCGGGTGAAGATCGTCGTTGAATAAGCACGACCATTGAAAGCAGGTCGGAAAACAAAAAAGGCCCGGCAAGCGCCGGGCCTTTGTTCGTTCACTTGTCGAGAGCCTTTCAGGCCGCCTCTTCCTGCTCGGCGGCTTCCGCGGCCTTCGGCGCGCGGCGCGGACCCTTGAGCAGGTTCGCCTCGATCTGCTTGGCGGCTTCCGTCTCGGTGACGTCCTCGACGGCCGCGAGCTCGCGCACCATGCGGTCGAGCGCCGCTTCATAGAGCTGGCGTTCGCTGTAGGACTGCTCCGGCTGGCTCTCCGAGCGATAGAGGTCGCGCACGACCTCGGCGATCGCGATCAGATTGCCGGAATTGATCTTCGCCTCATACTCCTGCGCGCGGCGGCTCCACATCGTCCGCTTGATGCGGGCGCGGCCCTTCAGGGTATCGAGCGCCTTTTTCACCGTCTCCGGGGGAGCGAGCTTGCGCATGCCGACGGACGCGGCCTTGGCGGTCGGCACGCGCAGCGTCATCTTGTCCTTGGCGAAATTGATCACGAAGAGCTCAAGCTTGTGACCCGCGATCTCCTGCTCCTCGATGCGCACGATCTGACCCACGCCGTGGGCCGGATACACGATGCGCTCGTGGGTCCGGAAACCCTGACGGCTGTGGCTCTGACGGGTCGGCGCGGTCTTCTTGGTCGGCATTTGTTGCTTCGCTCCTCTGCCCGGGCGGCATCCCGGGGGTACACATTCGCGGCTCGCCTACCGGAGGCGGCCGGTACATTGCCGGTGCAGTCATATGGGGCGACTGCAACCGGAGATTACGAACGATGAGCCTTCCCTCGTTCCCAACGCGAAATCGCGTCCGGAACGACCAAAAAGCCCCACACTTCGGTAAAAGCAGCCCCCGAAAGGGCTCGCGGCATGGCGGAAATGCTCAAGGTTGATTGTCTTATAGCACAATTTGGCCAAAAATCAAAGCCTTAGGGCGTCGCAAAAGCGTCGCTAGTGGGGCGTGGTTAGTCCTCTGCGAGGGTTCCCGTACAAATTTCGTGAAACTTGTCCGGTCCGCTCGTTCGGTGGACCGGGGAACCTGTTCAATCCCCTTGGCCGGGGTTTGGCGAAAACTCGGCTTCCTTGCCGGGCTTTCCTTCCCAATCCTTCCAGTCGGCCGGCGGTTCCCGCTTGATCGTGATGTTCGGCCAGATCTTGGCGTACTCGGCATTGAGCGCGAGCCACTTCTCAAGGCTGGGGACCGTGTCGGGCTTGATCGCGTCCACGGGACACTCCGGTTCGCACACGCCGCAGTCAATGCACTCGTCGGGATGAATGACGAGCATGTTCTCGCCCTCGTAGAAGCAATCGACGGGGCAGACTTCGACGCAGTCCATCAACTTGCAGCGGATGCATGCGTCGGTGACGACGTAGGTCATTCTGGAGTTCCGGCAGGCGTCAGCGGTGGAATGCCCATTATTTAGGACAAGAAGGCTTCCAAAACCAGTTAGGGATTGAAACAGGAGCCACGTGTCGCATGCGGCTTTTTGGAAGCGACGATTTCCGTTTCACCGGAAACCCTTCCGTTTTCCGAGGAAGCGATCACGCTCCAGCGCTCTCCCCTCCCGTTTGGTGGGGCGACCGCTGCCCGGCTCGCGTGCCGGGCCGAGTGGTGACGGCCTCGGCTCCGGCGCGGCCGGCGGCGTAAGATCCTCGAACAGCTCCCGTGCGTCGTCGGCGCTGCCGCGCCGCTCGGCGAAGCCTTGCACGCGCAGGACTTTCACGCCGCCGGCGAGGGCCACCGTGAGCACGTCGCCCGGGCGAACCGGGCGGGAGGATGCTGTGACGCGCTGGCCGTTCAGGCGGACATGGCCGGATTCAGCGAGGGCGGCGGCGAGGGCGCGAGTGCGGACGATGCGCGCGTGCCAGAGCCAACGGTCGATGCGTTGACGGTCCGCCGCTTCGTCCGGGCGCGGCAACGCGCCTAGCCCTTTTCCTTCTGGTCCGCCTCGAGACGCGCCTTCAGTTCGAGGAGGGCGGCGAAGGGCGAGTTCGGATCGGCCGGCCGTTCGCGCGGGCGGTCGGGACGGGATTGCTGCGGACGCGGCCGATCCTGGCGCGGGCGGTCGCGGTGGCGCTTGCGGTGCTTGTCACGGTCGTCGCGCCGCGGGCGCTGGTCGCCCTCGGCGGGCTTTTCCTGTGCTTGCTGCGTTTCTCCTGTCGCTGTCGCGGCGGGCGCTTCGGGAATGCGCACTTCGCGGCGCGGCTTGCGGTGGTGTTGCGGGCGGCGCGCGCCTTCGGGCCGGCCCGGACGCCAGACGTCGATCAGGATGGGCTCGGCGGGCACGGTCTCAGTCGCGACGGGCGCTGCCGTTTCCGCAGTGGTGGGTGTCGTTTCGGTCTGCGCCTCGACGGGCGCTGCTTCCGCTGGCGCGCTTTCCGTGGCTGCTTCCGTCACAATGGGCGCCGCTTCAGCAGGCGTGCTTTCTGCGGTCGCTTCCGTGACAACAGGGGCTGCTTCGTCGGCGGACGGCGTCGCTTCATCTGTCGTGGCCACCGGCGCGGCGGACGAATCTTCGACGGGCGTTGCCGCGGCTTCCGGCGCGGGCGCTGGGGTTTCGGGCGCCGGCAACGGCGGGCGACGGTCGAGGCGATAGCCGAGCGAACGGAGGATCGAAGCAAAATCTTCCCCCGCGCAGCCGGCAAGCGACGTCATCGCGATCGTGACGGTGAAGCCGCGGCCGTCGAAGGCGCCGTCGGGCTTCGGGCCGGGGGATGCCGGACGCCAGGCGAGCGCGGGACGAATGAGATCGGCGAGGCGCTCCAGGATGTCGACGCGGATCGCGCGGGTGCCGCACACGCGATAGCCGACAACACGGTAGAAATCCTTCGACACTTCGGTGTCGAGGGGAATCGAGGTGCGTCCGCTCGAAGCGAGCGCGGGAAGATCGTCGTAGCCTTTCTGGTCGAGGCCGCCGTGCTTCAGCGCCCAGAGCAGGAGCGCCAACGTGCGCGGCGCGGGCTTCAGGAGCGCCGGCAGGTAAATGTGATAGGCGCCGAAGCGGACGCCGTACTTGCGGAGCGTCGCGCGCGTCTCCTGGTCGAGGCCTTTGACTTCGTTCGCGACCTTCGCGCGCTCCAGCACGCCGAGCGATTCCACAAGCTGATAGGCGATGCCGCGGGCGATACCGGTGACGTCTTCCGCCTTGCCGAGCGCGTTGAGCGGGCCGAGCAGCTTGTCGATGTGGGTCTTGAGCCAGAGGGCGAGGCGCGCTTCGACGGATTCCTTCGCCGGCCCGGTCAGTTGTTCGTCGGCAAGCACGCGCAGGCGCGGCTCCAGCGCGTTCTCGCCCGGCATCAGGCGGGCGACCGCCTCGCCGATCCAGCGGATCACACCATCATTGGCGAGCAGGAACTGTTCGTCAGGCGCTGCGGCGAGCTTTGCCGCGCGCGCCTCGATCTCGCCGGCGAGCGCCTTTTGCGCCGCTGCGCGCAACGCCTTTGCGTCCTGTCCGGCGCCGGCCGTATCGGGGGCGAATTCGAATCCGTGGAGGCGGCCGATGACGTGGCCCTCCACGATCACTTCACCCGTCTTCGAGACTTCTGTTTCCAGCATCGCGTTCTCTCGCAACCGCCGCATCAACACGCTGGTGCGGCGATCGACGAAGCGCTGGGCGAGGCGCTCGTGCAGCGCATCGGAGAGCTTGTCTTCCACGGCACGGGTGAAGTCCTGCCAATGACCGGGATCATCGAGCCAGTCCGCGCGATTGGCGACGAACGTCCATGTCCGTACCTGCGCGATGCGATAAGATAGCGTGTCGATGTCACCTTCGGTCCGATCAGCAAGATTGACCTGGCTCGCAAACCAGTCGGTGGGAATCCTACCCTTCCGCGCCAGGAATCCATAGAGGGCGAGCACCATCTCCACGTGCGCGGCAAGGGAGAGCTTGCGGTAATCCGGGACTTGGCAGATGTCCCACAGGCGCTCGATCTCGTCGGCCGTGGTTGCAACGCGTTTGACCTCTTCATCCTGTGCGACGCGCTCGAGCGTGCGAACGTCGTCGGCCGTCGGTGCGCGCGTCAACCCTTCTTCTTGCGGTGCAATGCCGAGGCTTTCGATCAGGGCGGCAAGCGAACGGAAATCGAGCGCGGCGTTGCGCCATTGCGCCATACGGAGTGGCTCAAAATTGTGGCTCTCCAGTCGCTCGATCAACTCCGGTTCGAAGGCCGGGCAACGGCCGGTGGTGCCGAACGTTCCGTCGCGGCGGGCGCGTCCGGCACGGCCCGCGATCTGCGCGAGCTCGGCGGGATTCAGACGGCGATGCTGATAGCCGTCGAACTTGCTGTCGGCGGCGAAGGCGATGTGATCGACGTCGAGATTGAGGCCCATGCCGATTGCGTCGGTGGCGACCAGATAATCGACGTCGCCGTTCTGATAGAGATCGACCTGGGCGTTACGCGTGCGCGGCGACAGCGCGCCGAGCACGACTGCAGCGCCGCCGCGCTGGCGGCGGATGAGTTCCGCGATCGCGTACACTTCCTCGGCGGAGAAAGCCACGATCGCGGAGCGGCGCGGCAGCCGCGTGATCTTCTTCTCGCCGGCGAAGGTCAGCATCGACAGGCGCGGGCGCTGCACGATGTCCGCGCCGGGCAAAAGCTTCTCCACGAGCGGCCGGATCGTGGCGGCGCCGAGCAGCAGCGTTTCTTCGCGGCCGCGGCGGTTGAGCATGCGGTCGGTGAAGATGTGGCCGCGCTCGAGATCGCCGGCGAGCTGCACCTCGTCGACCGCGACGAATGCGACGTCGAGATCGCGCGGCATCGCCTCCACGGTGGAGACCCAGAAGCGCGGGTTCGGCGGCTTGATGCGCTCCTCGCCGGTGATCAGCGCGACTTCCCCGGCGCCGACCTTCTCGATGCAGCGGTTATAGACTTCGCGCGCGAGCAGCCGCAGCGGCAGGCCGATCATCCCGCTCGAATGCGCGAGCATGCGCTCGATGGCGAGGTGGGTCTTGCCAGTATTGGTGGGGCCGAGGACCGCGGTGACGCCGCGATGGCGGCGGGACGCCGAACTCTGGCTTGAAGAGGAGGTCAATGACGCGGGCACCGGAGCGATTTCTCCGCTTTCTGTACCATATTGCGACGTTTGCGCGAGTCGTGCGTGCGTTTCGTCAAGGATTGGAACGTGCTTGGAACGAATCGCGCCCGAATCGCTGACTCCCTGTTCTTCGAGCTTCGTTCACGCCTAGATGTAGCGTGCGCGGGGGTCGCTGCCACGAGAATTGTCCATCGCACTTCGCGCGGCTGCCTGCAAAGCGCGCCGCGCGGTTAACATTGCTTTCGCGGGCAAGCGCGGCGTCGTCGATCGACCACGACAACGGGTCGGCATGGAGAGGCGGAAGGTCTGTCTCATATTGCGACGAATTTCTGCCGTGCGGGTGCGTGACGGAAAGAATTGGAACGCGCCCCGAACGAATCGCGTCCGAATCGCTGACGCGGCGCGCTTCGAGATTCGTTCACGGCTAGATGTTGCCGATCATCGTCACACTACTACGAGTCCTATGCGGGTGCACAATCGTTGTCGTCGTGAGCGGCGCGCAAAAGCTTAACACGCCGCGCTCAGCGGGTCGCCGGCGCCTGCGCCCGGCTCGAGCGCGCCTCGCTCGAGAAATAGGTGGCGTGCATGATGAAGGTGCCGATCTTGGTGCCGAAGGAAACCCGCTGCGGCGCAAGCATGCGCGTGCCGGCGATCGGCGCGAGCCATACGAAGATATCCTTGTTGTCGATGAGCTCCTTCACCGACTTGCGGTTCGGCCGGTGGCCGGCGACCGGATGATACTGCACGCGGCACACGGCGACCGGACCGGAATAGCCCTTCACGTCCTTTGCGGTTTCGGTGCGCAGGTAGATGAACTCAAGATCGTAACGCTGCCGCCCGTCATAGATCGGCAGCATACGGTCGCAGGCGGCGGGGCCGGTCAGATCGCGGTTGTCGGCAACCGGCATCAAGAGCGCGCTCATGGGGTCGATGGCGCCCGCGCGGTGCTCGTCGGTCACCGGGATGCGGTCGGCGGCCTCCGGCCGTGGCTCGACTTTCTCGTCCCAGATCATGCCGCCGGCACCGGCGAGGCGAAGCTCTTCCGAGCGCCGGTCGGTTTCGGAGCTCGCGGAATAATTGACGGGCGAGGGCTTGCCCTCGATCAGCTTGCCGCGCGCGCTGGCGGCGCCCTTGCCGCCGGTCACGAGCTGCAAGACGCCGGTCACCATGCCGCTGCCGGAGGCGGAATAGCTGTCGTCGTTCACCTGGACGACAAGAGCAGCCTGGCCGATCTTCAGGCCGGTAAAGGAAACAGCATAGCGCGCCTCCAGGGCTCCGCCGGCGAAGGCCGGGGAGGCCGCGAGCAGGGCGGAAGCAAGCCCGGCGAAGCAAGATCTTGATCGATGCATCGGCGAACCCCCTTGGTCGTCTTTTACCGTCAGAATGTCGCTTCGGCACGACACAAAACGGTTGTTCCGGCATCCGGGCGACCGAATGACTAACGACTGGGGCCGGTCCAGGTCGGATCGGTTCAGATGGAATCACCTGAACCGTGAATCCGACCCTATTCAATAGTTTAGGGTGCGATTCACGTTTCAGAAGGAAGCGCGAGCGTTTCCTTCCGAAGCGATCACCCCTAGGCCGTGGGGCCGGAATGCGCCGGAACTGTGGAAGGCCCCGGAACTTGACGCCCGGCGAGGGGGCGATTATCAGAACCGCACTCTCCAATAGGATCGGCGAGCGAGGCGGGTTTTCCCGTGGTGCTGCCGGTGTGGGCAAGGAAATCGATCATGTCGCGGCGTTGCGAACTCACCGGCAAGGGCGTGCTCGTCGGCCACAAGGTGAGCCATTCCAACATCAAGACCAAGCGCCGGTTTCTTCCGAACCTGTGCAACGTCACGCTGCGTAGCGAAACGCTCGGCCGGTCCGTGCGCATGCGGGTGAGCGCGAACGCGCTGAAGTCCGTCGACCATCGCGGCGGCCTCGATGCCTTCCTGCTGAAGGCGCGGGAAAGCGAGCTTTCACCGAAGGCGCGCGAACTCAGGCGGCAGATCCAGAAGGCCGCCGCCAGCGCCTGAGTCGGCGCTAATCCTCGATTAAGGCAAAGCGCAGGAGCAGCGTCCGCTGCAGCCGGTTTAAATTGTCGTCGGAGACGATCGTGAGGATCGTCTCGCCGGCGGCGTTCCGGTGCGCCGAGATCCCCTCCATGTTGTCGATCTCGTGGCTGTTGCCGGCCTCGATCAGCACGGGGCCGTCAAGCACGGCACCGGGCTTGATCTCCTTCAGCGACAGGCGGCGGATGCGCATGCCAATGCCGCGCGAGAAGGAAAAATGCCGTTCGAGGATCACGAGGTCGCCGTCCGGCGTGAGCGTCGCGTCGGTGATGTCGAAATCCCTGCTGCGGCGGACGGCGAAGGTGCCGGGCGCTGGTCCGCCGATCAGGAAGCCCTGGATGTTGCCGGCGTCGTCCAGCCCCTGCTCGGAGATCGCAATCAGCGCGCCGGCGAGCGGCAGGCCTTTTGGCACATGCACGAGCGCCTCGATTCCCTGATTGGGCGGGAGTGAGCGAATGGCGGTCGGCGCCGAAACCGGAGCGGCGCGCGCGGCGAGGCCGTGCCTGCCGTAGTCGAAGCGAACGATGCGGTGCAGACGCTCGATGCCAACATACAGCGTGCCGTCGTCGGCGGCGAGGGATTCGGCATCGTACTGGCCGCTGGCTTTGAGTGCGCGGCCGTCCGCCGCGAGCATCGGCGCAATCTCGGCGTCGGCGATGCCGACCGGCCGGTCGCCTTCGGAAACGATGCGCCCGCGCACCCAGACGCCGCGATCGGAAACGGAGATGAACTGGCCGCCGTCGGGCGCCACGCGAATGCCCGACAGGCCGCCGAAACGGTCGTGCCGCGAGGTCAGCACGAGGCCGCCGCGAAATTCGAGCTGACCGAAACGTTTCAGCTCGGGCTCACGCCGTTCGAAGACGGAGATCGGCGTTGCGGTAATCTCGATCTTCGTCCGTTCCAGCTTCTCGGATCGCGCGTGCGGCGCGAACGATGCCACCGCAAGCGCGACCAGACCGGCAAGAAGGAGGGCGGCGACGCCGGCAAAGCGCCTCATCGACGCGCCCCGGCGCGCACGCGGCGCGGCTCGGGCGCAACCTCTTCATCGAAGAGCTCGGCGAGCTTTTCGGTCATGGCGCCGCCGAGCTCTTCCGCGTCCACGATGGTCACTGCGCGGCGATAGTAGCGCGTGACGTCGTGACCGATACCGATCGCGATCAGTTCCACGGGCGAGCGGGTCTCGATGTCCTCGATGATGTAGCGCAGGTGGTGCTCGAGGTAGTTGCCGGGATTGACCGAGAGCGTCGAGTCGTCGACCGGCGCGCCGTCGGAGATCATCATCAGGATTTTGCGCGACTCCGGCCGCGCGAGCAGCCGCTTGTGCGCCCAGTCGAGCGCTTCGCCGTCGATGTTCTCTTTCAGCAGGCCCTCGCGCATCATCAGGCCGAGGTTCTTGCGCGCGCGCCGCCAGGGCGCGTCGGCCGCCTTGTAGATGATGTGGCGGAGATCGTTGAGCCGGCCGGGATTCGCCGGCTTGTTCGCCGCGAGCCACGCCTCGCGTGACTGTCCGCCCTTCCAGGCGCGCGTGGTGAAGCCGAGGATCTCTACCTTCACGCCGCAGCGCTCCAGCGTGCGCGCGAGGATGTCGGCGCAAGTGGCGGCGACGGTGATCGGACGGCCGCGCATGGAGCCGGAATTATCCAGCAGCAGCGTCACCACGGTGTCGCGGAAATCGGTATCGCGCTCGCGCTTGAAGGAGAGCGGCTGGAACGGATCGATGACGACGCGCGAGAGGCGCGCGGGATCGAGCATGCCTTCCTCGAGATCGAACTCCCAGGCGCGGTTCTGCTTGGCGAGCAGCCGCCGCTGCAGACGGTTGGCGAGGCGGGCGACAACGCCCTGCAGGTGCTGGAGCTGCTTGTCGAGATAGGAACGGAGCCGGGTGAGCTCTTCGGGGTCGCAGAGGTCTTCCGCGCCGACAACCTCATCGAAGCGGGTCGTATAGGCGCGATAGGAGGGGCCGCGCGGCTCGTTGCGGCCGCCCTCGCGCGGGCGCCATGGCTCGGCGGCGTCCTGAGCGTCAGCGGATTCGAAATCCTCCGGCCGGTCGGAAGAGGGCGCTTCTTCCGCCTCGGTCGTCTGTTCGGAGTTTTCGTCGGCGGAGAGCTTCGTATCCTCGGGAGAGCTTCCTTCCTCGGCGTCCTGGCCTTCGGCGGCGTTCTCGTCCGCCTGGTCGGCGTTCTGCTCGTCTTCTTCCTCGCTGCTGTCCTCCTCGCGATCGGAGGCCTGCTCATCGCCCATGTCGAGGGAGGTGAGCAGTTCGTGCAGGGCCTCGGCGAAGCCGCGCTGGTCGTCGATCTCGTCAATGAGGCGATCAAGCTCGCGGTTGGAGCGGCTCTCCACGTAGTCGCGCCAGAGATCCACGAGCTTGCGTGCGGCTGGCGGCGGCTCCATGCCGGTGAGGCGCTCGCGCACCATCATGGCGAGGGCGTCCTCGAGCGGCGCGTCGGCGCGCTCGCTGACGTCCGCGAAGTTCTTGTGGAAGCGGTCCTCGAGCATCGCCGTGAGGTTGGCGGCGACGCCGTCCATGCGGCGGGCGCCGATCGCCTCGATGCGCGCCTGTTCGATCGCCTCGAACACGGCGCGGCCCTGGCCGCTTTGCGGCAGCATGCGCTTGTGGATCGCCGGATTATGGACGGCAAGGCGCAGCGCCATCGAATCGGCATGGCCGCGGAGGATCGCCGCGTCGTTCTTGGTCATGCGCCGCGGAGGCTCGGGCAGTCGTGCGCGCTCGCCGGTGAGGGCGGGTTTCTCGGCGGCGAACGAGACGTCAAGCTCCGGGCGGCCTGCGATCGCGCGCATGCAGCCGGCGACCGCCCGCTTGAACGGTTCGGCCGGCGGTTCGGATGCCTTGCTCTTGCCGGTGTTCGGGATCGACATGATGGCTCAGGACAGCGCGACGTTCACCGTCGATTCCGGCAGGTCGCGGCCAAAGGAGCGCTGGAAGAATTCGGCCACAAGCGGACGCTCGAGTTCGTCGCACTTGTTCATGAAGGTGACCCGGAAGGCGAAGCCGAGGTCGCCGAAGATCTGCGCGTTGTCCGCCCAGGTGATGACCGTGCGCGGGCTCATCACGGTGGAAAGATCGCCGTTCACGAACGCCGAGCGCGTGAGGTCGGCGACGCGCACCATCTTGGAGACGGTTTCGCGTCCCTCGGTCGTCCGGTACTTCGGCGACTTCGCGAGCACGATGTCCACTTCCTTGTCGTGCGGCAAATAGTTGAGCGTCGTCACGATCGACCAGCGGTCCATCTGGCCCTGGTTGATCTGCTGGGTGCCGTGATAGAGGCCGGTGGTATCGCCAAGGCCCACGGTGTTCGCCGTCGCGAACAGGCGGAAGGCGGGGTGCGGGCGGATGACGCGGTTCTGGTCGAGCAGCGTCAGCTTGCCGGAGATTTCCAGCACGCGCTGGATCACGAACATCACGTCCGGGCGGCCGGCGTCATACTCGTCGAAGCAGAGCGCGATGTTGCGCTGAAGCGCCCACGGCAGGATGCCGTCGCGGAATTCGGTGACCTGCACGCCATCCTTGAGCACGATCGCGTCCTTGCCGACGAGGTCGATCCGGCTGATGTGGCTGTCGAGGTTGACCCGCACGCACGGCCAGTTGAGGCGCGCGGCCACCTGCTCGACGTGGGTCGACTTGCCGGTGCCGTGATAGCCCGCGATCAGCACACGACGGTTGTGCGCGAACCCGGCGAGGATCGCCATCGTCGTGTCGTGGTCGAACACGTAATCCGGATCGAGGTCGGGGACATGCTCTTCGGTCTGCGAGTAGGCCGGGACCTCCATGTCGACATCGAGGCCGAAAACCTGCCGTACCGACACTTTCATGTCAGGCAGGCCGGGGATTTGCTGCGCTTCAGTCATTGTTTCTCCATGGCCTCGCGGCGGCCGCAAGGCCGGATTCCTGCAAGGAGGCGAATTCGGGCTGGCGGGATCAAATATAGGATGGAAACTAGCAGAATCACCGCCGGCGGAGGAAGGCTGGACCTAACCGCCTGATGAACTTGCGGGAATTCCCTTTTTTGGCCGCCGGCCTTTCAGCAGAAGCCCGCGGTCTTCAAGTAATTGTACGCCTGAATCACCGCGCGCAGCCTGTCCTCGTAGGAGCGGTCGCCGCCGTGGCTATCGGGATGGTGTCTTTTTACCAGCACCTTGAAGCGCGCCTTGATCTCGGCGGCTGTCGCGTCGATCTCGAGACCGAGGGTCTCGAATGCCTTGCGCTCGGCATTGCGGACTTGCCGACCCTCCGGCAGCTCGCGCCGGGCTTGGGCGCCGCTGTCGGCGGCATCAAAGAAGCCGAAGGGGTCATGCCAGGTGAACCCGGTGCCGGCGCCCCCGGCCGCTTCCGCGCCGCCGCGCCGGCCGCCGTTCATGCCCATGCGCCAGGTCGGCCGGTGGCCGGTGATCGCATCCTTCTGGTAGTTGGCGACGGCATCATCGGAAAGGCCCGCGAAATAATTGTAGTTCGCGTTGTACTCGCGCACGTGGTCGAGGCAGTAATGCCAATACTCGCCCTCCCGGCCGCGTCCCTTCGGTGCCCGATGGGTTCCCGGCCGGTCGCAGCCCGCCCATTCGCATCCGCGCACGGCGCGCGGGGCGGAATCCTCCACACGGGTGCGCTTCACCCGAATGCGGTCGAACAGGGGGGAGTCGAACTTCATCGTATAATTATGAGCGCGAGTTTGCGGCAGGACAAGGAACCACGCCTTGCATAGCAGACGCAGGTTGTCGCCGTGTTGACGGAAGCGCTGCATGCGTGCAAAGCGCCGTTTTATATGGGTACGATCGATCGAATTCGAAACACGCTCTCCGGCGCGCTTGATCCGGCGCGGCTCGAAATTCTCGATGAGAGCGGGCTGCACGCGGGGCATGCCGGCGCCGTGCCGGGCAAGACGACGCACGTGCGGATCATCGTCGAGAGCGAAGCGTTTCGCGGCAGGAACCGGATCGACCGCCACCGAATGGTGAACGAGCTTCTCAGGGGCGAGATCGCAGACGGGCTGCACGCGCTCGCGATCGAGGCGCGCGCGCCGGGCGAATGATCAGTCGCCGCGCTGTGGTGCCTGCTCCTTGCGGACAAGCGGCGTCACGCGCAGGGTCGTGATGCGGTTGCGGTTCTTGCGCAGCACCTGGAAGCGGTAGCCGTGGAAGGTGAAGGTCTGACCCACTTCGGGGATCAGGCGCGCCTCGTGGATGACCAAGCCGGCGACGGTGGTTGCTTCTTCATCGGGCAGGTTCCAGTCCATCGCCCGGTTGAGGTCGCGGATCGGCACCGAGCCGTCGACGGTCACCGAACCGTCGGGTTGCGGGCGGACGCCCGACACCGAGATGTCGTGCTCGTCGGCGATATCGCCGACGATCTCCTCGAGGATGTCCTCCAGCGTGACGAGACCCATCACTTCGCCGTACTCATCGACGACGAGCGCGAAGTGGGTCTTGCGGCGCAGGAACGCGCGGAGCTGGTCGGGCAACGGACGGCTTTCCGGCACGAACCAGGGCTGGGAGGCAATCGATCCAATATCGATCTGGGTCGCGTCGCCGCCGACAGCGGCGAGCGCGCGCAGGAGGTCCTTCACGTGCAGCACGCCGACGATGTTTTCCGGCGTGCCGCGCCAGAGCGGCAGGCGCGTATAGGGCGCCGCGAGCACGTCGTTGACGATCTTCTCCGGCGTGTCGTCGGCATCGATCGCGACCATGCTGGTGCGGTGGATCATGACATCGGAGACTTCGAGCTCCTGCAGGTCGAGGAGGCCGCCGAGCATGTCGCGATCGGATTTCACCACGCTGCCTTCGCGGTGCAGGAGATCGACGGCGCCGCGCAACTCCTCGTGGCCCGTCAGGGCGCCGGCGGTGGCATCCAGGCGGAAGCCGATGGCGCCGAGCAGGACGCGGATGAATTTCTCGACGGCGAGTGTGAGCGGGCCGAACAGGGCGACGATCCAGCGGATCGGGTGCGCGACCAGCAGCGCCATGCGGTCCGGGAGATTGATCGCGATCGTCTTCGGCAGGATTTCCGAGAAGACGACGACGAGTATGGTCATCACAACGGTCGCGTAAGCGACACCGATATCGCCGAACCACGCAAGAAAGAGGCTCGCCGCAATCGTCGAGGCAGCAATGTTGACGAGGTTGTTGCCGATCAGGATCGCGCCGATCAGGCGCTCGCGATATTGCATCAGCTGGTTGACGATCCGCGCCCGCGGCTCGTCGGTCTCCAGCGCGGTCATGCGGGCGCGCGAGGCGGCGGTCAGGGCGGTCTCGCTGCCGGAAAAGAAGAACGACAGCAGCAGGCAGAGGAGGATCGCGGCGAGCGAAACGATTTCGAGCGGGGTCATGGCGGATATCTAGGTTCGACGAAGCGCCTCATCGAGCAGCGCGCGGACGGGCTCGGGATCGACGCCCGACTGGACGAATGCCTTTCCGATGCCTCGACTCAGGACGAAGGTGAGCTGGCCGCGGCGGACCTTCTTGTCCTGCGTCATCAGCGACAGCAATCCTTCGGCGTCGGGGAGGCTGCCCTGCACTTCGGCGAGGCGTGTCGGCAGGCCGGCCGCGCGGAAATGTGCGGATGTGCGTTCCTCTTCTGCTGCGGAGCAATGGCCAAGCTTCGCGGAGAGGCGGAACGCTAGCACCATGCCGAGCGCGATCGCCTCGCCGTGCAGGAGCCGACTGGAGAAGCCGGCCGCTGCTTCCAGTGCATGGCCGAAAGTGTGACCGAAGTTCAGGAGCGCGCGCTCGCCGGTTTCGCGTTCGTCGCGGGCGACGATCGCCGCCTTGTGGCGGCAGCTCACGGCGACTGCCTCAGCGCGGGCACCGGCGGCGCCGGAAAAGACGTCCCCGCGGTTGCGTTCGAGCCATTCGAAGAACGGCGCGTCGACGATCAGGCCGTACTTCACGACTTCGGCGTAGCCGGCGCGGAATTCGCGCGGCGGGAGCGTGTCGAGCAGGCCGATGTCGGCAAGCACGAGCACCGGCTGGTGGAAGGCGCCGACGAGATTTTTCCCGTACCGCGTGTTGATGCCGGTCTTGCCGCCGACAGAGGAATCCACCTGTGCGAGCAACGTCGTCGGAATCTGCACGAAGTCGGTGCCGCGGCGGCTGACGGCGGCGGCGAAGCCCGCGAGGTCTCCGACCACGCCGCCGCCCAGCGCGACGACCAGATCGCCGCGCTCGATCTTCGCGTCCAGGATCGCGTCGACGACGCGCTCGAGGCCGGCGAAGCTCTTGGAGCTTTCCCCCGGCGTCACGACAATGCGGCTCGTGCGGATCGAGGCCGACGTGAGCGCGCGCTCGAGGTTGGCGAGATGCAGCGCGCCGACCGTCTCGTCGGTGACGATGGCGACGGCCGCGCCCGGCCGTAGGCGGGTGATGCGGTCGCCGGCTTCCTCAAGCAGCCCCTTCCCGATGACGATCTCGTAGCTGCGTTCGCCGAGGGAAACAGGAACGACGATCGGCGCGACGGTGGGGGCCCGCTGTTCGGAAACGGAGCTCATCGCGCGGCCTCCGGATTGTGCGCGGAGTCGGGATGATCCGCGAGCCAGCGGTCCAGCGCCTCGATCATCGAGTCGACCACGGCTTCGTGCGGGCCCTCGCGGGACGTGATGACGATGTCGGCCCCGGCATAGAGAGTTTCGCGCTGGGAAAGCAGTTTCTTCAAAGTTTCCTCCGGGTCTCCGTTCTGCAGGAGCGGCCGGTCACCCTTGCGGCGGACGCGCCGCATCAGCACGGGAATTTCCGCCCGCAGCCAGATCGACACTGCGCGTTTGCGGATCAGAGCGCGCGTGCCGTCGTTCATGAGCGCACCGCCGCCGGTGGCGATGATGGAGGGGCCTTCCTCCAGAAGACGCGCGATCACCCGCGCCTCGCCGCCGCGGAAATAGGCTTCGCCGTGCTGGGCGAACATCTCCGGGATCGACATGCCCGCGGCGGTCTCGATCTCGGCGTCGGCGTCGACGAAGGGCAATCCGAGCCGCGGGGCGAGCCGGCGGCCGATCGAGCTCTTGCCCGAGCCCGGCATGCCGACGAGCGCGATCGAGCGTTTGCCGAGGCGCGCGCGCAATTCGGCGGCATTCGGCGCCTGCGATTCTGCGGTAGCGGACTTGCCCATATGATCCTGGTCTGTGGATTGCGGCGGACCCTACATGATCCGCGCCCAGGGAGCGATTCCCGCCGGTTTCGACGGTGAACGGTCCGCTTCGCGACTCCGGCGGGCGGGGCCGCCGCTTGCCATCGAAGCCCAATGGTCTAATCGAACGGACGGAACGAGGCCGAATCAGCGGGCGGATATGCCGAGTCTGATGCGATTTCTGACGGTGGTGGCGATTCTGGCGGGGCTCGTCTATGCGGGCCTGTGGTCGCTCGCCAATCTGGTGGAGCCGCAGCCGCGCGACATGACCGTCACCATTCGGCAGGACAGGATGGGGCGGTGAGCGCGGCCAGGAAAAAGCGTCCGAACGCCGGCGACCTTGTCTCGCTGTTTCTCGACATGATGGCGACGGAGCGTGGTGCGAGCCGCAACACGCTCGAAGCCTATCGCCGCGATCTCGACGACTACGTGGATCATCTCGGCGGCAAGAAGCGGGAGATCGCCACCGCCGACACGGACGATATCCGCGGCTATCTCGCAGCACTTTCGCGGCGGCGTCTAGCGGCGACGTCGGTGGCCCGGCGGCTGTCGGCGATCCGGCAGTTGCATCGCTTCCTCTATGTTGAGGGCAAGCGCAAGGACGACCCGGCGGCGGTGCTGGAGGGGCCGCGGCGCGGGCGCACGTTGCCCAAGGTGCTCTCCGTCGATGAGGTCACGCGGCTGCTCGCGACCGCGCATACGGAGGCTGAGAACGCGGCGAAGGACGAGCGCGTGCGCGCGGCGCGCATGGTGTGCCTACTCGAAGTGCTCTACGCGACCGGCTTGCGCGTGTCGGAACTGATTGCGCTGCCGGCGACGGCGGCGCGCGCCGATGGCGACGTCATCACGGTGCGCGGCAAGGGCGCGAAGGAGCGGCTGGTGCCGCTCGGCGAAGCGGCGCGCAAGGCCATGCGCGCCTACCTCTCGATCCGCGCGGAGGCGGGCGGAGAGAGCTCGCGCTGGCTGTTCCCATCGGTCGGCGAGAGCGGGCATATGACGCGGCAGCACGTCGCACGGGAGTTGAAGGCACTCGCCGCGCGGGCGGGGATCGAGCCGCGCAAGATCAGCCCGCATGTGTTGCGGCATGCCTTCGCGAGCCATCTCCTCGCCAACGGGGCGGATCTCCGCATCGTGCAGGCGCTGCTCGGCCACGCTGACGTCTCGACCACGCAGATCTATACCCACGTCCTGGACGAGCGGCTGAAGAGCATGGTGCGGGATCTGCATCCGTTAGCAGACGATTGAAGAATCCGTGCGATTTTCGGCCTTCTCTTGACTCGCCCGGACCCGGAAGGCAGCTTCGCGCGCCCGCGGGTTGGCCCGCCTTATTGGTTTGAATGCGCACCTATCTTGATTTCGAAAAGCCGGTCGCCGAGCTCGAAGCCAAGCTCGAAGAATTGCGCGCGCTCGCCGCGAACGGCGAGGCGGTGGCGATCGGCGACGAGATCGCGAGGCTCGAGAGCAAGGCGGCGCAGGCGCTGCGCGACACTTACAGCAACCTAACGCCCTGGCAGAAGACGCAGGTCGCGCGGCATCCGCAGCGGCCGCATTTCTCGGACTACGTGCGCAAGCTGATCGAGGACTTCACGCCGCTCGCCGGCGACCGTAAGTTCGGCGAGGACGAAGCGTTGCTCGGCGGCTTCGGCCGGTTCCGTGGCGAGAGCGTGTGCGTGATCGGGCACGAGAAGGGCTCGACCACCGAAGCGCGCATCAAGCACAATTTCGGCATGGCGCGGCCGGAGGGATACCGGAAAGCGGTGCGGCTGATGGAACTCGCCGACCGTTTCGACATCCCGGTCATTTCTCTTGTGGATACCGCCGGCGCCTATCCGGGGATCGACGCCGAAGCGCGCGGGCAGGCCGAGGCGATCGCCCGCTCGACGGAGGCGTGCCTCAATCTCGGCGTGCCGAATGTGGCGGTCATCATCGGCGAGGGCGGCTCGGGCGGCGCGATCGCGATCGCCACGGCGAATGTCGTGATCATGCTCGAACACGCGATCTACAGCGTGATCTCGCCGGAAGGGGCGGCCTCAATCCTGTGGCGGGACACGACCAAGGCGCAGGAAGCCGCCACCAACATGAAGATTACCGCCCGCGATCTCGAGCAGTTCGGGGTTGTGGACGAGGTGGTGCCGGAGCCGCCGGGCGGCGCCCACCGGCAGCCTGAAGCCACCATTGCGGCGGTGGGGGACGCCGTGGCAGGGGCGCTACAGGGGCTCCGGGATCTCCCCAGGGACGAGGTCCGGTCGCGCCGGCAACAAAAATTCCTCGCAATTGGCCGGAATCTTTGAGCCCGAGGGCCGCACGCGGGGAATTCCGGGGTAAACCCGTATCAATTAAGGCATTTCCGGTCGCCGGCTTGCGGTAACGGCTCGTCAAGAGTAACGGTTTAGCCAATGCGGGTGACCAAATTGTACGGTCTCAGGGGTGCAGTGTTGAGCCGTCATGCCTTTGCCCCGGCGCGGAGCGCCGCCATTGCCGCCGTCTGCGCGGTGGCCCTTTCCGCATGCATGGGTGCTGATTCGGTGGTGTCTTCGACCTCCGGGCCCAAGCACCTGCAGCCTATCTCGCCGCAGACGATGGCGCTCCTCGAGGCGAAGGGGATGGACAAGAGCTCGCCCATCCTCCTGCGCATCTTCAAGGAGGAGTCGGAGCTCGAAATCTGGAAGAAGAACCGAGAGGGCAAATACGCGCTCCTGAAGGCATTCCCGATCTGCCGCTGGTCCGGCGAGCTCGGCCCGAAGATCAAGACGGGCGACCGGCAGGCGCCGGAAGGCTTTTACTCGATTACGCCCGAGCTGATGAATCCGCGCTCGAGCTACTATCTGTCGTTCAATCTCGGTTATCCGAATGAATTCGATCGCGCGCACGGGCGCACCGGCTCGCATCTGATGGTGCATGGCGATTGTTCGTCGGCGGGTTGCTACGCGATGACCGACGAGCAGATCCGGGAAATCTACGCGCTGTCGCGCGAATCATTTGACGGCGGCCAGCTCGCATTCCAGGTGCAGGCGTTTCCGTTCCGCATGACGGCGAAGAACCTTGCGCGCCACCGCAAGAATCCGAACATGGCGTTCTGGCGCATGCTCAAGGAAGGCAGCGACCACTTCGAGATCACCAAGCAGGAACCGAAGGTCGACATTTGCGAGAAGCGCTACGTCTTCAACGCGCACCTGCTGGATCCGTCGCAATTGTTCAACCCGAGCGGCAAGTGCCCCGAGTACGAAATTCCGGAAGAGATCGCAGTTGCCGCGCGGGCCAAGCGTAATGCTGACGATCGCGAGGCGGCAATCCTCGCCAACCTCCTGCCGGCGGCGCCGATTACGACTGGCCGCGACGGCGGCGGAAATCCCGCGCTCATGGCGGGTCGCCTGCCTGGCTTTGACGACAATCTGACGACCGCGAGCACGCCCGCGCCGCCGCGCAGCGCAGCGGGCGCAGGGGCTTCGGCAAGCACGCCGGTTCCGCAGAGCCCGCGCCGAGACAACGAGGTGAAAGCGTCCGCTTACGCCAGCAACGGCGGCGCGGGGCGCACGCAGGAAGCTGGCGACCGCGAGCCGGAAGAGGCGGGAGAGCCGCAACCAGCACAGCAATCGCAGCGGTCAGCGCCCGCAGCATTGCCCGGTGCTGCGCCGATCCGCGCGGCGGGCGGCGGATTTTCCTTCCGTTAATAGCTACCCTTGCCGCCTTCGCGCCCGTTTAGGCGAAGCGGCCGTGGCAGTGCTTGTACTTCTTGCCGGAGCCGCAAGGGCAAAGCTCATTACGGCCAACCTTGCCCCAGCTTGAGGGATCGTCAGCCTTGCGTTCTGTCGCTGGCGTACGCGCCCCCTCGGACGCGGCAACGGTGGCGAGCGCGAGCTCGTCCTCGCCCGTCGTCGGATCGATGTGGTGCGCCTCCATCGGCGGCAGTTCCTGCATGGTCGGCGGCGAGGCGACAATCTCGACGCGCATCAATTGCGCGGTCACGCCTTCACGCAGGCGGTTGAGCAGCGTGTCGAAAAGCTGGAACGCCTCCGACTTGTACTCGTTGAGCGGGTCGCGCTGCGCATAGCCGCGGAAGCCGATCACCTGGCGCAGGTGATCGAGCATGACGAGATGCTCGCGCCACAGGTGGTCGAGCGTCTGCAGGAGAACGGATTTCTCCACATAGCGCATGACCTCGGCGCCGTACTTGGCGACCTTCGCCGCCATCACCTCGTCGGCGGCGCGAGTGACGCGCTCGCGTACTTCCTCGTCGGCGATTCCCTCTTCCTTGGCCCAATCGTCGACCGGCAGCTCGAGGCCGAGCACGCCCTGGAGCGCCTCCTTCAGAGCCGCCGTGTCCCACTGCTCGGGATAGGCGCTTTCCGGAATGTGGCGTGCGACGAGATCGGCAATCACCGAATGGCGCATGTCGGCGACGGTGTCGGATACATCCTCGTCGCGCATGAGCTCGATGCGCTGCTCGAAGATGACCTTGCGCTGGTCATTCATCACGTCGTCGTACTTGAGCAGGTTCTTGCGGATGTCGAAGTTGCGCGCTTCGACCTTCTGCTGCGCCTTTTCCAGCGCCTTGTTGATCCAGGGGTGGACGATCGCCTCGTTTTCCTCGAGCCCCAGCTTGGTCAGCATGTTGCCGAGCTGATCGGAGCCGAAGATGCGCATGAGGTCGTCTTCCAACGACAGGAAGAACCGGGACGTGCCGGGGTCGCCCTGACGGCCGGAGCGGCCGCGGAGCTGGTTGTCGATGCGCCGCGCCTCGTGGCGCTCGGTACCGAGCACGAAGAGGCCGCCGGCGGCCAGCGCCTTGTCCTTCAGGCGCGCGACTTCCTCGCGAATCTTCTGCTCTTTGGCGTCGCGCTCGGGACCCGGCGCCATGTCGCCGATTTCCTGCAGGATGCGCATGTCGGCGTTGCCACCGAGCTGGATGTCGGTGCCGCGGCCGGCCATGTTGGTGGCGATGGTGACCGCGCCCGGCACGCCGGCCTGCGAAATGATGTAGGCTTCCTGCTCGTGGTAGCGGGCGTTCAGCACTGCGAAGACCTTGGCCTTCTTCGCGCCGTCGTCGCCGCCATAGAGCCTCGCGAAGGCGTTCACGTCGGAGAAGTCGTGCTGCTCCCAGCCTTCCTTGCGAAGCAGCTCGGCAAGCATTTCCGACTTCTCGATCGAGGTGGTGCCGACGAGCACGGGCTGGCCGCGCTCCTTGCAATCCTTGATGAGCGCGATGATCGCCCGGTACTTCTCCGCCGCCGTGCGATAGACCTCGTCGTCCTGGTCGTCACGCGCCATCGGCCGGTTGGTCGGGATCTCGATCACTTCCAGCCTGTAGATGTCGGCGAACTCGTCGGCCTCGGTGGAAGCGGTGCCGGTCATGCCGGCGAGCTTCTTATAGAGGCGGAAATAGTTCTGGAAGGTGATGGAAGCGAGCGTCTGGTTCTCCGGCTGAATCTGCACGTGTTCCTTGGCCTCGAGCGCTTGGTGCAGCCCTTCGGAGTAACGGCGGCCCGGCATCATGCGGCCGGTGAACTCGTCGATGATGACGACCTCACCGTTCCTGACGATGTAGTCCTTGTCGCGCTGGAACAGCTTGTGCGCGCGCAGCGCTTGGTTGACGTGATGCACGACCGAGACGTTGTCGATGTCGTAGAGCGACTCGCCCTTGAGCAATCCGGCCTCGCGGAGCTTGTCCTCGAGAAACTCCATGCCGCCCTCGGTGAGGGTCACCGTGCGCAGCTTCTCGTCGAGCTCGTAATGAGCCTTGTCGAGAAGCGGAATGAATTTGTCGATGGTGTTGTAGAAATCGGAACGATCGTCGAGCGGTCCCGAAATGATGAGCGGCGTGCGCGCTTCGTCGATCAGGATGCTGTCGACCTCGTCGACGATCGCGTAGACGTGCTCCCGCTGCACCATCTGCGGCAGCTCATATTTCATGTTGTCGCGCAGATAGTCGAATCCGAGCTCGTTGTTGGTGGCGTAGGTGACGTCGCAGTTGTACGCCGCCTTGCGTTGCTCGTCGTCCAGCCCATGGACGATGACGCCGACGGTGAGGCCGAGGAATTTGTAGATGCGACCCATCCATTCGGCGTCGCGGCTGGCCAGGTAGTCGTTCACGGTGACGACGTGCACGCCCTTGCCGGTCAGCGAATTGAGATAGACCGGGAGCGTGGCGACGAGGGTCTTGCCTTCGCCGGTCTTCATCTCGGCGATCGCGCCGTCGTGCAGCACCATGCCGCCGATCAACTGGACGTCGAAGTGGCGCTGGCCGAGCACGCGCTTCGCCGCCTCGCGGACGGTCGCGAAGGCCGGCACCAGGAGATCGTCGAGGGAGGCGCCCTCGGCAACCTGCTTGCGGAATTCCTCCGTGCGGGCGCGCAGCGCGTCGTCGGACAGCGCCTGCAGCTCAGGCTCGAGCGCGTTGATGGCGGCGACCTTCGAATCGTAGGTGCGCAGCCGGCGGTCGTTGGACGAACCGAATATCTTGCGCGCGAGCGAGCCGATCATCGCGGGGCCTTTCCTTGTCGCCCGACAGAGCCGGCGCGGGATTGTGGAGCTTCAAAACTCGGGGTGGAAGCCCCATGGAGGTGAGAGACTGCGGCACAAATGCGATGGTCGTTCGTCATGCCGTGCTGTCACGTGAATTTGCGCCTGATGGGACGGAAGGGTGAGGGAGAGATATGAACGGGTCCAAGCCTTGTCAATCAGCCGTTTCCGACGCCTTCTCGCGTTCGTAAACATGCCGCATGGGGGCCGGCCTTGCTTCGCGGTCGGGCTTGCGCCACCTTTCGCCGCGGCTGCGCGGGGGCGCAACCCCCACCGAGGAATCCCATGAATTTTCCAGCATTTCCGGTTGTCCTTGCGCTCGCAGTGGGAATCGCCGTGGGCAGCGCGGCTTCCGCAGCCGCGCAGGATGCCGCCGATCCCGTCGTGGCTCGCGTCAATGGCGCCGAAATCCGCCAGAGTGACCTCGACCTCGCGGAAGCCGATATCGGTTCCAGCCTGCCGCCGGCCGCGCCGGAAGCACGGCGCGAAGCGCTGCTCACCTACCTCATTGACATCGCCATCATCGCCAAGGCCGCCGAGGACCAGAAGCTCGCGCAGGCGCCCGGATTCGAACGGCGGGTTGCGTTCGCGCGCCAGAAGGTGCTGATGGAATCGCTGCTCGATCAGGAGACCAAGAAGGCGGTCACGGAACCCGCGATGCGCAAGCTCTATGACGACTCCGTGCAGGCGAGCAAGCCGCAGGAGGAAGTGCGGGCGCGGCACATCCTCGTTGAGAACGAGGATCAGGCAAAGGAGATCGTCCGCAAACTGAAGGCGGGCGGCGATTTCGCGGAACTCGCGAAATCGGAATCGAAGGATCCGGGCTCGGCCGACGGTGGCGATCTCGGCTACTTCACCAAGGATCAGATGGTGGCCGAATTCGCCGAAGCGGCGTTCAAGCTCGAGAAGGGCGCGATCTCCGATCCGGTGAAGACCCAGTTCGGCTGGCACGTCATCAAGGTGGAAGACAAGCGCGAGAAGCCGGTGCCGCCATTCGAGCAAGTGAAGAACGAAATCCAGACGTATCTCACGCGCAAGGCGCAGGCAGAACTTGTCGGCAAGTTGCGCGACGAGGCGAAGGTCGAACGCCTGACGCCGAAGCCGGATGCGGCAGCGGAGCCACAGAAGAAGAACTGAAGCATACGCATTTAGAAGAATACGCATGGGGACGGGGAAGATATCGCCGCTTGCGCCGGCGACGATCGCGGAGCTGCCGCCGGTCGAAGGGGTGCGGCTTTCCACGGCTTCGGCCGGGGTGCGCTACGCGGGACGCACGGACGTCCTGCTCGCTGTGCTCGATAAGGGCACGACGGTCGCCGGAACGCTCACCCGGTCGAAGTGTCCTTCCGCGCCGGTCGAATGGTGCAAGGCGAAGCTCGGCGCGGGCAAGGCGCGCGCGCTCGTCGCGAACGCGGGGAATGCCAACGCGTTCACCGGCGCCAAGGGCATTGCCGCGGTCAAGCGGACGGCGGAACTCGCCGCCGCCGCGGTCGGCTGCAAGCCGGCAGAAGTGTTCATCGCGTCGACCGGCGTGATCGGCGAGCCGCTCGACGCTGAGGTGATCGGCCGCGTGCTGCGGAGCTCCGCGCTCGCGGCGCGGCCGGAGAACTGGAAGGCGGCTGCGCGGGCGATCATGACGACCGACACGTTCCCGAAGGTCGCGACGGCCACGGCGAAGCTCGGCAAGACGGAGGTGCGCATCAACGGCATCGCCAAAGGCTCGGGCATGATCGCGCCTGACATGGCGACGATGCTCGCGTTCGTCTTCACCGACGCGCCGGTGGCGGCGCCCGTGCTGCGCGCAATGGTCAGGCAGGAGGTGGTCGACACGTTCAATGCGGTGACAGTCGACGGTGACACCTCGACATCCGACACGCTGCTCGTGTTCGCGACCGGTGCCGCGGCCGCGCGCGGCGCGCCCACGATCAAGAGTCCCGGCGACAAGAACGCGAAGGAATTCCGTCGCGCGCTGCATGCGGTGCTTGCGGACCTCGCGGAGCAGATCGCGCGCGACGGCGAGGGAGCGCGCAAGCTCGTGCGCATCACGGTGAAGGGCGCGGTGTCGAAGCCATCGGCGCGGAAGGTCGCGTTGTCGATCGCCAATTCGCCGCTCGTGAAGACGGCGATCGCCGGCGAGGACGCGAACTGGGGGCGTGTGGTCATGGCGGTCGGCAAGGCTGGCGAGCGGGCCGACCGCGACCGGCTCGCGATTTATTTCGGAGATATCCGCGTTGCCGCGGGCGGGATGCGCGATCCGGATTATGATGAAAAAAGGGTTTCCGCCTACATGAAGCGGGACGTGATCGATCTCACCGTCGATCTCAGGCTCGGCCGCGGCGCCGACCGCGTTTTGACCTGCGATCTCACCAAGGAATACGTCGAGATCAACGGCGATTACCGGACCTGAACGCCATGCGCGACGCGGGAAAAGCGGGGGTTCCTTATAGGGACCCGTTAACGGGCGGTCGCTACTGTCAGCGCCGAGTTCGCGCGTGAGGCTCGTTCTGGTTGCCGCCTGCGCGCTCGTCGATGTCGACGGTCGGGTGCTGCTCACCCGCCGGCCGCAAGGCAAGACAATGGCGGGCCTGTGGGAATTCCCCGGCGGCAAGGTCGAGCCCGGTGAGCTGCCGGAGCAGTCGCTGATCCGGGAACTGAAGGAGGAGCTCGGGATCGACGTTCGCGAGGCGTGTCTTGCGCCGCTTACCTTCGCGAGCCATCGCTATTCGGATTTTCACCTCCTGATGCCGCTGTGGGTTTGCCGGCGGTGGGAGGGGATCGCCGCGGCGATGGAAGGTCAGGAACTCGCGTGGGCGCGGCCGCAACGGCTGAAGGACTATCCGATGCCGCCCGCCGACGTTCCGTTGATCCCGCATCTGGTCGAGTTGCTTGCCATGCCCGAATGACGCGGGCGGCGGGAGCGGCGAAGGAAACGGGCGATGATGCGATTGCTGGGGCTTACGAAGAGCATCGACGAGTTTTTCGCCGACAAAGCAGGGGCGACTTCGATCGAGTACGCCGTGATCGCGTCGATGGTTTCGATCGTGATCCTCGGCGCCGTGACCTCGATCGGCACTACGTTGCGCGACGATCTGTTCGGTAGCATCAGCGCGGGATTCGAGTAAGCAGGCGCCGGCCAAGGCACGCTAGTCTTCGCGGCGCGAGCCTGCTTTTTCGCCGGCCGGCAATTCCTTCGTCCCCAGTGCATCGGCGAGACGCATCCTTGCCGAGCCCGGCCGCAGCGGCTGCTGTTGGCTTTCAGCGGGTGCCCAGGCCGAAATCGACAGGAGATCGAAGGTGGCGCGCAGCTTGCCGTCGGGGTCGGCGAAGCGTTCCGCGTAGATCGCGGCGGCGCGGGCGAGGGTCTCGCGTCGCAGGGGCGTCCTGCGGCGCTCAACGAGCGCGTTCGTTGCGCCCATTTCGCGCAAGTCGCGGAACAAGGTCCCCAGACCGGAATAGCGGACGGTGACGCGGTCCACGTCGGTGACGGGCAGTGCAAAGCCCGCGCGCTGCAGGAGCGCGCCGAGCGCGCGTACTTCGATGAACGGAGCGACGCGCGGCGACACGCCGCCTTCGATCTCCGCTTCGGCGGCGGCAAGGGACTGGCGCAGCTCGGTCAGTGTCTCGCCGCCGGCGAGTACCGCAAGAAAGAGTCCGTCGGGCCGCAGCGCGCGCCGGATCTGAATGAGCGCGCCGGGGAGGTCGTTCACCCAGTGCAGCGCGAGCGCAGATACGACAAGATCGAACGCGCCGTCCGCGAACGGCAGCACTTCTTCGTCGACCGCGACGCGCGGGCCGAGCGCGGGATCGCGCAGGGCCGCGAGCGGTTCGCACGCAATGAGGCGCGGTACGCGGTCGGTCGCGGCGAGCGCGCGGCGCAGCGCTTCCCCTGGCGTGCCGAGATCGAGGCCGTGCTCGAAGTCGCGCGTGACCGTTTGCAGCCGCTCGGTCAGGTCCTCGGCGGCCCGCTGCAGGAGGAAATTGTTGTTACGGCTCCCCGCCGCGCGGTGCGCGCGCGTGCGCAGCAGCGCGCGGTCGAACAGGCGGGGCGATCCGTTCATGGCAGGAGCCCATGCAATGGACGTGGCATTGGCGGCGATCCGAGGCTAGCTTTGGCACATGGTGGAAGCCGAGACTATTCCCCTTCGTTCCGTAGTGGCGCAGGCCGTCCTGACGGCGGCGCGGACGGTCGTCGACCTCGTGTTGCCGCCGACCTGCCTCGCTTGCAAGAAGCCCGTGGGTGCTGCCGGCGGTCTCTGTTCCGCCTGCTGGACGAACATCGGTTTCATCGAACGTCCCTATTGCGAGCGGCTGGGGACGCCGTTTCCGAACGACGGCGGCGGCGTGCTGCTTTCGGCGGCAGCGATCGCCGATCCGCCTGCCTATGACCGGGCGCGCGCCGCCGCGCGCTTCGGCGATGTGGCGCGCGATCTCGTGCATCTCCTGAAATATGGCGATCGGCTCGATCTAGTGCTGCCGATCGGACGCTGGATGGCGCGGGCGGGCGCGGAGCTCCTGGAGGATGCGGATGCGCTGGTGCCGGTGCCGCTGCACTGGACGCGGCTGTGGCAGCGCCGTTTCAATCAGTCGGCGATGCTGGCGCGAACGGTATCCCGGCTCAGCGACGTGCCGATCACAGATCATGCCCTTGCGCGCCGGCGGGCGACGTCGCCGCAGGTGGGACTCGGCAAGTCCGAGCGCGCGCGCAACGTGCAGGGCGCGTTCATGGTGCCCAAGGAAGCCCGGATCGACGTCAAGGGGCGGAAACTCGTCATTGTCGACGACGTCCTGACATCCGGCGCGACGGTGGATGCCTGCGCGCGGGTGCTGCGGCGTGCGGGCGCCGCCCGGGTCGACGTGCTCGTGTTCGCGCGGGTTGTGGGATACGAATAGGGAACCATATGGTATCCTGCCTGTGCGACAGGAGGAATGCTTGACCGAACAGAGAACGTTTCGTGCGGCGCTCGTGCAAATGCGCACGGGCCGCGACGTGGCCGCCAATATCGATGCGGCGGCGAAGCTCATCCGCGAAGCAAAATCCGGCGGCGCCGTGTATGTGCAGACGCCGGAGCAGACTTCGCTGATGGAGCTCGATCGCAAGTCGCTCTTCGCGCACATCGTGGAGGAAGAGCACGATCCGGCACTCGCGGCGTTCCGGGAGCTTGCACGCGAGCTGAAGATTCATCTTCATGTGGGCTCGCTGGCGGTGAAAGTGTCGCCCGACAAGGCGGCGAACCGCGCTTTCTTTCTCGATCCGGACGGCGAGGTCATCGGCCGCTACGACAAGATCCACATGTTCGACGTCGATCTCGCGAACGGCGAGACCTACCGCGAATCGAACACCTATCGGGCCGGCGAGATCGCGACGGTCGTGGCGACACCGTTTAGCCGGTTCGGGCTTTCGATCTGCTACGACGTGCGCTTTCCGGCGCTTTATCGGGCGCTGGCCGAGGCGGGCGCGGAAGTCCTTACCGTGCCGGCCGCTTTCACCAAGCAGACCGGCGAGGCGCACTGGCATCTTCTGCTGCGGGCACGCGCGGTGGAGACGGGCTGTTTCGTGCTGGCGGCGGCGCAGGGCGGCCACCATGAGAACGGCCGCGACACCTATGGCCACAGTCTGGTCATCGATCCCTGGGGGCGCGTGGTCGCGGAGGCGGGCATCGACCCGGGCGTCATCATCGCCGACATCGATCTCTCGCAGGTCGCCGGGGCGCGCCGCAAGATTCCGGCGCTTGAGCATGGGCGGCGTTTTGAGGTACAGGCGCCATCGCGCGACGGCGGCAGGCTGCATCTCGTGGACAAGGCATCGTGATTCGTTACGCGTTGGTTTGTGAAGCCGGGCATGGCTTCGAAAGCTGGTTCCGTTCGTCGGACGATTACGACCGGCAGCGGAAGCGAAAGCTGGTTGCGTGTCCGGTGTGCGGCTCGGGTTCGGTGGACAAGCAGATCATGCGGCCGTCCTTGGCGCGGACCGAAAAGGCGGCGGCGGGCGTGCCGCCTGTTTCGGACGAGCCTGCGCCGGTGGCTGTCATGTCGCCGCAGGAGCAGGAATTGCGCGCAAAGCTTAAGGAGCTGCGCGAGCAGGTGATCAAGAACGCCGACTATGTTGGCGAAAAATTTCCCGAGCTCGCGCGGAAGATGCACTATGACAAGATTGAGCGTCGCTCGATCTACGGCGAGGCGAAGCCCGAGGATGTGAAATCGCTGGTCGAAGAAGGCGTCGAGGTGCATCCCTTGCCGGTGCTGCCGGAAGACCGCAACTGATCCGATTTCCAAAAGCGAACGGGCGGCGCAGGGATGCGCCGCCCGTTCGTGCTTGTATCTCCCGGTTCAGCTTGCGGCGAGCTTGGTTGCCGGAGCGGGCGAGCGGGAGAAGTTGCCGAGAAGGACGACGGCGACTGCCATGATCGTTCCCGTCAAGGTCGATTGCCAGCTCGGGAAGCCGATCAGCAATGCGCCGACGAACAACGTCACCCGTGCCCAGGGCCGCAGCAGGCCGAACCGCCAGAGCCGGCCCTCGGAAGCGGCCGCGACCAGCATGATCGCGACCACGTTGATCGGCAGCCAGATCGCCGTGTCGAGCCACGAGCCCTGCAGGATCAAACCCGGCTGGAACAGGAAGAAGATCGGGATGAAGTAGAGCACGATGCCGAGCCGGCAGGCATGCCAGCTCGTCAACATCGGATCGGAATCGCTGATGCGCGAGGCGATGAAGGCGGCGAGCGCCACCGGCGGCGTGATCGCGGCGAGCATCGAGTAGTAGGCAATGAAAAGATGGATCGCGAGCGTATTGAAGCCGCCGATCTGTTCTAGCGCGGGCGCGAGCGTCAGCGCCAGCATCAGATAGGCGGCGACGATCATGCCGAGCATGCCGAACAGCAGGCAGATGCCGACGCCGATCAGCAACACGAGCGCAATATTCTCGCCACCGATGGAGACGAGCTCGGCCGCGATGTTGGGCGCGACGCCGGTTGCCATCAGGCCGCCGAGAATGAAACTCGTCGGCAGGAGGAGCGCCATTGTCTGGCTCAGAAGCTTGCTGATCTCGAACAGAATGTCGGGGATCTTGCCGACGTGGAGGCGCAGGTTCTTCTTCAGGAACGTCAGCGCGATGAGGAGCGCGCAGGCGTAGAACGGCGCGAGCCGCTCCCAACGCATGAAGACGAGGCCCCAAACCAGGAAGAGGAGCACGGCGAGGAACGGCCAGCCGTCTTTCATCGCCTGCTTCACCGTCGGCAGCTCGGACCGTGGAAGACCGGCAAGGCCCGCCTTGGCCGCGTAAGCGTCGACGTGGCAGTAGAGGCCGAAGTAGTAGAGGATGCTCGGTATCGCCGCAGCGACGACAATCACGCCGTATTCGGTGCTGGTGAAGTCGGCCATGATGAAGGCGACGGCGCCCATCACGGGCGGCATCAGCATGCCGCCGGTCGACGCGCAGGCTTCCAGCGCGCCAGCATAGTGGTTGGGAAATCCGGCCCGCCGCATGCTGGGAATGGTGACGGCGCCAGTGCTGACGACGTTAGCGAAGATGCTGCCACTGAGGCTGCCGAAAAATCCGCTCGACAGCACGGCCACCTTGGCCGGTCCGCCCCGCGCCGTACCCATCAAGGCCATCGCGAGCTTCAGGAAGAAATCCGAGGCGCCGGTGGGTCCCAGCAGCGCGGCGAGGATCAGGTAGCCGATCAGGGTTTCGCCGACGACACGTGTGACGACGCCCAGCAGCGCATCGCTCGAATAGACATTGAATGCGGTCGTACGAGCGAACGACATCGGCGGACCCCAGAGCACGCCGGGCAGATACTCCGCGTACACGGGGTAAAGCGCGAATACGAGGACGATGATGAGGAAGACCACGCCGCCCGTGCGGCGTGCTGCTTCCATGACGAGCAAAAAGACCAGGACGGCGACGGTAAGCTGCCATGCGTTGGCGGGAATCCAGGTCTGATAGGCGAGATCGCGGCTCATGTACGTCAGGAACAGAAACACGCCCAACGTGAGGACCGCGGGAACGTAGCTGAGCCAGCCGACCTTCCTTTCCCGCCTGTGTGCCGGCGTGATCAGGAACACGACCGGCAGATACATCACGAACAGGAGGAAGTAGTAGGTGAGGTCGAGGATCGGATAGAGGGAGAAGATATAGGTGATCGAGATGGCGACGCCGGCCGCCGAGGTCGCGAGGATGTAGAGCCGGATCGGCAGCGGCATGCTGCGGAAGCGATCGAGCGTACGATCGGCAAACGCTTCCGGAACCTTGGCCTGGATGTCCTCGCCGATCTTGTCCTCGACGCTCATGCTTTCCCCCATCGCTTCCGTTCCAGGCGCCGGCAAGATACCTGCGCGTCCCCAATTGTCGTGTGTTTCAGGCTCGATGCAGCGGCGTGTCTGGCAGCCGTGCTGATCACTCAATTCTGCTTGTGAGCGGTGCGGGATGTCCCGCACCGCCCGTTTCTCATCTCACTTGATGGCAAGGACCTGCAGACCGAATGACTCTTCTGTTCCGTTCTTCTTGCGGATTTCGTCCCACAGCGCCATCCACTGCTTGTTGCCGGGCGCCGTGGAGATGCCCTTCTCGGTCGCGGCTTCGAGCGCTTCCTTGTAGGCGGCGACGCGCTTCTTCGCCAATTCGACGAGCTTGTCCTGGCGCGCCTGATACGCCGGCTTCCAGAGCTTCTTTTCCTCCAGATAGCGGATCGTGCCTTCGTGCAGCGGTTCGAGCGCGCCGGCCTCGAGGTATTCGACGAGGCTCGCGATCGACATCATGTGCGCGTGGTTGAACTTGTCTTTGTATTTGTCGTGGTTCTCGTCCATCCACTTTACGAGTTGATAGACGAACTCGGGGTCTTCGCTCGCGAGCACGTGGTTCGACTGATAGGCGTGGTCCATCTGTACGCCGATCGACGACTTCACGCCGGAAGTGGTCTTCCGCAGGATGTAGCCCGGCTGAAACTTGCGGTAGCGATCGTAGGCTTCCGGGTTCTTGTCGCGCGACGGCACTTCAAGCCAGCGGATGCCATTCGGTCCCGCTTCCGCCTGATAGCTCGGACCCGAGATCGGCGAGGTGAAGGTCACATCCGCGCGGCCCTCAGGCACGACGTCGGTGTTCGCTCCGTAGCTGCCGACATCCACCATCTGCACATCCTCGGGCTTGAGGTTGCGGTAGGCGAGCAGCGCATTGACGCCGGCGACGAGGAACGAGGAGCTCGCGGAGCGCGCGATCCTGGTTCCGGGTTTGATGTCGTCGATCGTCTTGATCGGTGAATCGCCACGGACCATGTAGCCCCAGCCGGTCACGAGATTCATGTTCATGACGCGGGTGTCGCTCGGCCCGCCGATCCGCGTCGCGTAACCCTCGACGGCATCGAGGTGATCGAAATAATCGGACGGCTGGTAGAGCGAGAGACGGCCTTCGCCCGAATTCAGCCATTCGGTGCGGGCGTAGCCGTTGGGCGCCGGAAGAACGCGGGCGCGGGAGCCCGTCGCCTTGTTGAATTCCGGCGTCCAGGCGAGCGCAAGCGAATGGTTCGCGGTGCCCACGGCCGGCGTAATAACGTTAAAGAACTTCGGCCACTCAAAGTTCTTCTTCTGCGCGTTTGATTGCTGCGCGCCGCCAATCAAGGCGGCGCCGGCGATCAGCAGTACGCCGGCGGCAGCTCCAAAAGTAATCCCAGCTTGTCGCAACTTCATACGTTCCTCCCGTGGAAAATAATCTGATTAAAGAGTGTCCAAGGCGGACACTCATTGGCGGTGAGGCTAATTGCCGACGCAGGTTGTGTAAACTGGATTGTCAAGATGCGACGCGCGCTTTGCGCGTTGCACCATCGTCTGATCGGAAACAATGAGCCCTCGGTCTGGAAATAGTCGCGACTCTAGCCGTGCGCCCAAATGAGGAGCCCAATCCCGGCGATCGTGCACACGATGCCTATGGCTTCACGCAGCGAGGTGCGCTCATCGAACAGTCGCCGCGCGATGATCTGCGCGAAGAATACCTCGACGAGCGCCAATGTGCGGACACTCGCGGCGGTCGCGAGCGCAAAAGCGAGAAACCAGAACTGCGAGGCGAGCGCGCCGAGAAAGCCCGCGGCAAGGGAGGGACGCCAGGCGCGCACGATGTCGATCAGGACCTTGCGTTCTCGCAGGGCAAGGTAGAGCGAAAGCAGCACGGCCTGCAGCGCGAGGCCGATCACGAGCGTGAACGTCGCCGCCATCAGATAGCTCGGCGTGTCGAGGCTGAGAATGGCGCCGCGATAGCCGACCGCGGATAGCGCGAATAGCGCGCCCGCGCCAATGCCGAGAAGCATTGGACGGTTGTCGCTCGCGGACAGGGTGCCCGGTCGCAGTGACATCAGGAGGACGCCCGCCGTGGCGATGAGGATGGCGGCGGCAATCGGGACAGTGAGGCGATCGCCCAGGAAGACGAGGCCAAACAGTGCAACCTGCACGGGCTCGGTCTTGATGTAGGCGATCGACACGACGAAGGACCGCTCGTTCATGGCGGCGAGCATGAGTGCGGTCGCGAAGATCTGGGCGAGCGCGCCGAGAAGAATCCACGGCACGAATATCGGCGCCGGCAAGGGCGGGGCGTCGCCGCCTGCGGTCATCACAATCAGGAGGAAGACGATCGCAAAGGGAAAGCCGAACAGGAAACGCGTATGCGTCGCGCCGACCGTGCCGAGGGTCGCCGTCAGCTCGCGCTGGGTCGCGTTGCGCAGGGTCTGCGCGAGCGCGGCCGCAACGGTGAAGACTGCCCAGAGCCAGTTTTCAGAAAGCATGTTCGGTTTCTGTCACGCCGGGCCTAGCGTTACGCGCCGTCCAGGAACGACCATGGAGGAAGTCATGCGAGCACGATGCGCTTTTCGGCAGCCATCATGTAGTTCACGTCGATGTCGTCTGCGCGGCGCCATTCGCCGGAGGGCAGATGATAGACGATGCCGCCCTCGTCGACGACGGAAAGGCCGGCGGCGCTAAGGGAATCCTCCAGCTCGTCCGGCGTGACGAATTTGTCCCAACGGTGGGTGCCGACCGGCAGCCAGCGCAGCACGTATTCCGCGCCGATGATGGCGAGCGCAAAGCTTTTCAGCGTGCGGTTGATGGTGGTGACGAACATGAGTCCGCCGGGCGCAATGCAGGCGGCGCAGTGTTCCACGAAAAGATCGAGATCGGCGACGTGTTCGACCACCTCCGAGGCGACGACGATGTCGAATATTTCGCCGGCGGCTGCGAGCTCCTCGATCGTCGCGGCGCGATAATCGATCGCGAGGCCGCTCTTTTCCGCATGCAGGCGGGCGGCAGCAACATTCTCTTCGGCGGGGTCGATGCCGGTGACGCGGGCGCCGAGGCGCGCGAGCGGTTCGGCCAGCACGCCGCCGCCGCAGCCGACATCGAGTATGCGAAGGCCCTTGAGGCAATCCAGCGCCTTCGGATCGCGGCCGTGGAGCATACAGGTCCGGTCTCGGATGAAGGCGATCCGCACCGGGTTGAGCTTATGCAGCGGCCGCATCTTGCCGCGGGGGTCCCACCATTCGTCGGCCATGGCCGCAAAGCGGGCGACTTCTCCGGCATCGACCGTGCCGTGCGGGCTTCGTCCGACATTAGCCATTTGGACCCTCTGTGGCTGCGGCGCCGTTGCGGGCCGCTTTGGCGGATTGTATCAATGCGCGCCATTCAAACCGGCGAAAAAATCGCCGCAACCCTCCCTAGCACGAGGAAGTGCTGCCGCCATGGCTCGGCTCGTCATGAAATTCGGTGGCACCTCGGTCGCCGACCTTGCCCGCATCCGCAACGTGGCGCGCCATGTGGTGCGGGAGGTGAAGGCCGGGCATGAGGTGGCGGTGGTGGTCTCGGCCATGGCCGGCAAGACCAACGAGCTTGTGGGCTGGTGCCGGGAGGCGGCGCCGCTGCACGATGCGCGTGAATACGACGCGGTCGTCGCCTCCGGCGAGCAGGTCACGGCGGGGCTTCTCGCCATCGTGCTGCAGGAAATGGGGGTTCCGGCGCGCTCCTGGCAGGGTTGGCAGCTGCCAATCTTCACCAGCGACGCGCACGGCTCTGCGCGCATTCTCGGCGTCAACGGGACCGAGCTGGTCAAGCGGTTCAAGGAACTGGGGCAGGTCGCCGTGATTGCCGGGTTCCAGGGAATCCATAAGGAGAGCGGGCGGATCACGACGCTTGGGCGGGGCGGGTCGGACACGAGCGCGGTGGCGGTGGCGGCGGCGATCCAGGCCGACCGCTGCGACATCTATACCGACGTCGATGGCGTCTATACGACCGATCCCAACGTCGCCGACAAGGCGCGGCGGCTCGACAAGGTCGCCTACGAGGAAATGCTGGAAATGGCCTCGCTCGGCGCCAAGGTCCTGCAGGTGCGCTCGGTCGAGCTTGCCATGCAAAAGCGTGTCCGGGTGTTCGTCCGATCCAGCTTCGAAAAGCCCGAAGACATCGATCCGCACGGCACGCCGCCGGGCACGCTGATTTGCGATGAGGAGGAGATCGTGGAAAGCCAAGTTGTCACCGGCATCGCCTTCTCCAAGGACGAGGCGCAGCTCTCGATCCGGCGCGTGGCGGACAAGCCGGGCGTCGCGGCGGCCCTGTTCGGGCCGCTCGCGGATGCGAATATCAACGTCGACATGATCGTCCAGAACATCTCGGCCGATGGCCGGACGGACATCACTTTCACGGTTCCGGTGGCCGACTATGAACGGGCGCAGCAAGTGCTGGCCAAGGTCAAGGATGCGGTCGGCTTTACGGGGGTCGAGGGGGCGACCGACGTGGTCAAGGTATCGATCATCGGGGTCGGCATGCGCAGCCACGCGGGCGTTGCAGCAACGGCGTTCAAGGCGCTGGCCGAGCGGGGCATCAATATCCGCGCCATTTCCACCTCGGAAATCAAGATATCGGTGCTGATCGACGCCGCCTTCACCGAGCTTGCGGTACGGACTTTGCATTCAGTATATGGGCTTGACCGGCAGTAGGGGCCTTTGCACCGCCTGCCGGCGGGCATCGTACGGGCTCAATTCGGTGGCTTACGTGATCGGCGGCTCTACGATCGAAACATCGGCTATCGAGCACCGTCTCTAGCCAGAGCGCGGGCTCGGCTCCCGCGCGGGTCTCTCGCGGCATCGGTCGGGCGGCGCGGCGCCCGCAAGGATCAAGGCCCATGCGTGGCGCGCTGGGCGGTCCGCGCGTACTGCTTCGACGGCTCCGCGAGGTCATGGCGGAGCCGGTCAGCGCGCAGGAACGCCTCGACAAGATCGTGGTGATGATCGCCGCCAATATGGTGGCGGAAGTCTGCTCGGTCTACGTCCTGCGTGTGGACGGCAGCCTCGAGCTCTATGCCACTGAAGGTCTGAGCCGCGACGCCGTACACATGACGGTGCTGGATTCGGGTGAAGGTCTCGTCGGCCTCGTCGCGACCGAGGCGCAGGCGCTGAATCTCCCCGACGCCCAGGCGCACCCGGCGTTCTCCTACAAGCCGGAGACCGGCGAAGAAATCTACCACTCGTTCCTCGGCGTGCCGATCCTGCGAGCGGGCAACACGCTCGGCGTGCTTGTGGTGCAGAACCGTGCGCACCGCACCTACAGCGAGGAAGAAGTCGAGGCGCTGCAGACGACGGCGATGGTGCTCGCCGAGATGATCGCGTCAGGCGAACTCTCCGCGCTGGCGCGACCGGGCGCGGAGCCTGCCGTCCGCCGCGCGGTGCAGGCCAAGGGTCTTGCACTCGCCGAAGGCATCGGGCTCGGGCGCGTCGTACTGCATGAGCCGCGCGTCTATGTGAAGAATTTCATCGCCGACGATATCCAGAGAGAACTGAAGCGCCTTGACCAGGCGATCGACACCCTGCGCGCCTCGATCGACGTGATGCTGGAAGAAGAAGGTATGGCGCGCGCCGGCGAGCACCGCGACGTCCTCGAAGCCTACCGCATGTTCGCGCATGATCGCGGCTGGCTGCATAAGCTGCGCGAAGCGGTGATGACGGGCCTCACGGCGGAGGCGGCGGCAGAGCGCGTGCAGTCGGATACCCGCGCACGCATGATGCGGCAGACGGATCCCTATCTGCGTGAGCGGTTGCACGATCTCGAGGATCTCACGAACCGGCTGCTGCGGGAGTTGCTCGGCTACGATCAGGTGTCGCGGCGCGACGAGATGCCGGAGAACGCCGTCATTATTGCGCGCAACATGAGCCCGGCGGCACTCCTCGATTTCGACCGGTCGCGGTTGCGCGGCCTCGTGCTGGAGGAGGGGGCGGCGACGAGCCATGTGGCGATCGTCGCCCGCGCGCTCGGGATCGCGACTGTCGGGCAGGTGGAGAACGCGGCGGGCCTCGCGGACCCGGGCGACGCGATCATTGTCGATGGCGATACCGGCGAGGTTCACATCCGGCCGCCGGCAGGGATCGAATCCGCCTATGTCGAGAAGGTGCGGCTGCGCGCCCGCAAGCAGGCGCAATACGCGGCACTGCGCGATATGCCGGCGGTCAGCAAGGACGGCCAGGCCGTGCAACTGCTGATCAATGCGGGGCTGCTCGTCGATCTGCCGCATCTGAAGGAAACGGGGGCGGACGGGATCGGCCTGTTCCGGACCGAGCTGCAGTTTATGGTGGCGGCGACGCTGCCGCGCACGAGCGAGCAGTTGCGGCTCTACCGCTCGGTGCTCGATGCCGCCGACGGGAAGCCCGTCACTTTTCGCACCCTCGATATTGGCGGCGACAAGGTGCTTCCCTATATGCGGGCTCTCGAAGAGGAGAACCCGGCGCTCGGCTGGCGGGCGATCCGCGTGAGCCTGGACCGGCCCGCGCTCCTGCGTATCCAGTTGCGGGCGCTCCTGCACGCGGCGGCGGGACGCGAGCTCCGGCTGATGTTCCCGATGGTCTCGGAGGTGGGCGAGTTCGATCGCGCCCGCAAGGTCGTGGAGCGGGAGCTCACCCACCTGCGCCGCCACGGACATCGGTTGCCGGATCGCGTCCATATCGGCGTGATGGTGGAAGTGCCGGCGCTTCTCTTCATGCTCGACGAGATTCTGGAGCGGGCGGATTTTCTCTCGGTGGGGTCGAACGATCTCGTGCAATTCCTGTTCGCGGCCGACCGCGGAAACGTACGCGTCGCTGGACGCTTCGACCCCCTGTCGGCGCCAGTCCTGCGCGCGCTCAAGGCGGTTGCCGACGCGGGGAAGCGGCATGGCAAGCCGGTGACGCTCTGCGGTGAGCTTGCCTCGCGGCCGCTCGAGGCGATCGCGCTTTTGGCGCTCGGCTATCGCGCCCTGTCGGTGTCGGCGCCGGCGATCGGGCCGATCAAGGCGATGCTGATGCAGCTTGAGGTTCATGAAGCAGAAAAGCTGGTGCTGCCGCTCCTGTCGGAGCAGGCGGGCGTTGCCCCGGTCCGGGAGGAGCTGGAAGCGTTCGCCGCCAAATGCGGCATTCCCGTCTGAGTTCGAACGATGCTGCCTGTTGCCCGTCTTGATGCGCTGGTTGACCGCCTTGCCGTGGTGGAGGCGGAGCTTGCGTCCGGCCCCGACCGCGAGACCTACGTTCGCCTGTCGCGGGAGCATGCCGACCTGCAGCCGGTCGTCGACATCGTGAAGGCATTCCGCAAGACGCAGAGCGACCTTGCCGGTATCGAAGCGCTGATCGAGGATCCTGGCACCGACGCGGACATGGCCCGCATCGCGCTCGAGGAGAAGAATGAGCTCGAAGAGCGTCTGCAGGAGCTCGAGGGCAAGCTGCGCATCGCGCTGTTGCCGAAGGACGCCGCCGACGAGCGCGACGTCATCCTGGAAGTGCGCGCGGGTACCGGCGGCGACGAGGCCGCGCTCTTCGCCGGCGATCTGTTCCGCATGTACGAGCGTTACGCGGCGCTGCAGGGCTGGAAGGTCGAGCTGATCTCGGCGAGTGAAGGGGCGGTCGGCGGCTACAAGGAAGTGATCGCCGCGATTCGCGGGCGCGGCGTCTATGCCAGGCTGAAATTCGAATCCGGCGTGCATCGGGTGCAGCGCGTGCCCGATACCGAGGCATCGGGCCGTATTCATACGTCGGCGGCGACGGTCGCCGTCCTGCCGGAAGCGCAGAGCGTCGATGTCGACATCAACGACGCCGACCTTCGAATCGACGTTTTTCGGGCTTCAGGTGCGGGCGGACAGCACGTGAACAAGACGGAGTCGGCCGTGCGGATCACGCATCTTCCGACGGGAATCGTGGTGGCGGTGCAGGACGAGCGCTCACAGCACCGGAACAAGGACCGCGCCATGGAACTCCTGCGCGCCAAGCTCTACGACATGGAGCGGCAGCGGCAGGATTCGGCGCGTGCCGCAGAACGCAAGGGTATGGTCGGCTCCGGAGACCGGTCCCAGCGCATCCGCACCTACAATTTTCCGCAAGGGCGGGTCACGGATCACCGTATCAACCTGACCCTGCATAAGCTCGACGAGGTGCTCGAGGGCGGGGGACTCGGCGAGATCATCGATGCGCTGGTCGCGCATCATCAGGCCGAATTGCTGGCAGCGCAGAACGGAGGTTGAGCGCGATGACCGGCGCCGCCGCTCGGCTTTCCGGAGCGACGACTGCTCTATCGCGGCGGCGTGCCGCCGACATTTTGCGGGAGGTCGGGATCGAGAGCGCGGACCTCGACGCGCGGGTGCTGCTCGCGCATGTGCTCGGAATGGATACCGCGCAGTTGCTGGCGTCCGATGAGCCGGTCACGCCGGAGATCGAAACCCGCTATATGGAGGCGATCCGGCGGCGCGCGGCGGGCGAGCCGGTCGCGCGGATCGTGGGCAACAAGGAATTCTGGAGCCGGACATTCGCGGTGTCTTCGGACGTGCTCGTGCCGCGGCCGGAAACGGAAACGGTCGTCGAGGCGGCGCTCTCGGCAAAGCCGGAACGGGATGCGCCGCTGCGCGTTCTCGATCTCGGCGTCGGCTCCGGCGCAATCCTCGGCGCGGTCTTGCTGGAACGGCCGCGTGCAACCGGTGTCGGTGTGGACCGCAGCCTGGGCGCGCTGAAAATCGCGCGGACGAATCTCGATGCGATCGGGGTCGGCGAACGGTCGCGGCTGGTTTGCGGAAACTGGGGCGAATCGTTGTCGTCCCCGTTTGATCTGATCGTCGCAAATCCGCCGTATATTCCGACACGCGCGCTGGAAGAGCTACCCATCGAGGTGCGCGGTTTCGACCCGGTCACGTCGCTCGACGGCGGCGCCGACGGGCTTGCCGCCTATCGCGTGATTGTGGCCGCGCTTCCGGGGCAACTGGCGCCGGGCGGAATTGCGGTTCTTGAACTGGGCGCGGGGCAGGAACAGACGGTTGCGGAACTGGCCCGGCGGGCCCACATGCGAGTGGACGAAGGGGCCCGCCGCGATCTTGCGGGGGTGCCCAGAGCGCTGATCCTTAACGTTCCGTGAGCTAAAAAAACGCTTGGACAGCGGCGCGAAGCGCACTAGTGTCCTCGTGGGATTCGATCTGGGGCGCGTACTGCCGTAAGGTGGAAGCGCGAGATGGCCGCAAGGGCGGCCCTGGCTGGCAGGCCACTGCAGGCGCCGCCAGCGGCAATCCGGATCGCAACGCTTCATCGATTTTCGCGCGCGGATGATCCGCAGTGCGAAGGCAAGGGGCAGAGTATCCGCGTAGGACGCGGAGTGGTCTCCAGATTCGCAGACATACGCACATAGCCTCGCCATGCGTGCGCGGCGCAGAGAGCGCAGCCGAACGGCCGCTATATCCGTTCGTGTGTTTGCCGCCTGATCATTGGCGCGGGCGGCCCTGTTCAGTGAGCCAATGAGCGGCGTTGCCGCATTGAGGAGAGAGAAGCAGTGCAATGAGAAATGGACAAAATAATAAGCGCATGCGCGGACGGAACCGCCGCGGACATAATCCGCTGACGCGCGTGTACGAGTCGAACGGTCCGGACGTGAAGATCCGGGGTACGGCGCACCATATTGCAGAGAAATATTTGCAGCTCGCGCGCGACGCGCAGTCGTCGGGCGATCCGGTGACGGCGGAAGGCTACCTGCAGCACGCGGAGCATTATTTCCGGCTGATCATGGCGGCGCAGGCGCAGATGGCGCAGCAGAATCCGCACCATCAGCAGCAGCCCTATCAGCGGCCCGACATGGACAACCGCGACGAATTCGATGAAGAGGGCGAAGACATCGGCACGGGCGAGCAGCCGAATGTGCCTGGCTTCCCCGGCGCGCAGCAGATGCAACGGCCGCAGCAACAGCCTTATCAGCAAAATCAGCCGCAGCCGAACATCCAGGGCAGCCAGCCGCGGCGCGAGGCGGATGAGTCCGGCGATGCCGGGCTGCCGGCCTTCATCACGGGTAGCGGTGCGCCGCAGCCGCAGATGAACGGCGCGGATCACGAACAGGGCGAGCGCAGTGAGCGCGGTGACCGCAACGACCGGTTCGGGCGTCGGCGCCGGCGTTTCCGCCCGCGCGGTTCGCAGGACTTCGAGCAGGGTGCGCAGGGCGAGAACGCGCCGTCTGCCGCGCCGCAATCGGGCGGCGAGCTCGCACCGAAAGCGGGCGAGTAACGCTCACGCGGACACGACGATACGATCGCCTTCGGCGATTTCGCCGTCGGTGAGCACCTCGGCGTAGATGCCGCAGTCTTCCTTGCCGGTCAGGCGATAGAGCGCGCCGGTGATGTCGATGTCGCGCTCGGCCGTGGCGGGATCGACCTCCGTCGCGGCGCAGCGCCGGATCGTCTTCACGACGCGCAGGCGCAGAGCGCCGATCTCCAGCGTACGATCGACGAGGGCCGCTTCGCTCCACGCCGGCCAGCCGTCGACGTAGAGGTTTCCGCGGAAGCGAAGCGGATGAATCGTGCGCTTGATCGAATCTCCGAGCGCCGCAATGCTGTCGAGATTGATGATCGAGACGACCTTTTTTGCGACGTCCGAAAAGCTGTGTCCTGCTGCTTCGAGCACGCGGATTTTTCCGCGCGCTTCGCTTCCCATGAAATTCTGAAAGAACTGCTCGACCGCGGCGCGGCCCGCTGCATCGCCGAGGCGGGCCTGCATGAGCGTCTGCCCGTCCTTTGCGACGGTGAAAGTGGCGGTAGCATCGTCGTAGTGCGTACGCAGCGATGCGATCCGCGCGTTCCGCATCAGACAGAGAAATTTGATCTTGGGTTGCCACGCCGGAGCGGCGGGATCGAAGCCTGACGGCCCGTTCTCCAGGGCGTAAGCCCGGTCCATCGGAAACGTGGCGCCGGGGGCGACGCTCACCCGGCCGAGCCGTTCACCCGACATGCCCTTGACGGGATAGCGGTAGAGCGAGGCGATCCGGGCGGCGGGGAGGTCAGCGGGCATGCCGGTTTCTTAACGATCCCGGCGGGAACGTCCAGCGGACCGCATGATTTCCGGATTTGAGGCGGATCAACCCCTTCCGCGGGGCGATTGCGATACCCATTTCTGGTCCGGATGAACCGGTTCATGCCTTCGGGGTGATCGGGACAGGCCAAGGAGAGGGCGAATGAATTTCGAGAAATACACCGAGCGGGCGCGCGGTTTCGTGCAGTCGGCGCAATCGCTGGCCCTGCGCGAGGGTCATCAGCAGTTCGCGACCGAACATTTGCTGAAAGTTCTACTGGATGACCCGGAAGGGCTCGCCGCGGGCCTGATCGACCGATCGGGCGGGAATTCGCGCGAGGCGCTGCAGGCGACCGAAGAGGCGCTCCGCAAAATCCCAAAAGTCGAAGGCGGCGGCGCGGGGCAGCTTTATCTATCGCCCGCCGTTGCCCGTGTTTTCGATACGGCGGAAAAGGCCGCGCAGAAGGCGGGCGATTCCTACGTCACGGTCGAGCGCCTGCTGATCGCGCTCGCGATCGAGAAGGAGAGCGAGGCGGGCAAGATCCTCGCGAAGGCCGGCGTCACGCCGCAGAATTTGAACGCTGCTGTCGAGGATTTGCGCAAAGGGCGCACCGCCGATTCAGCTTCTGCCGAGAGTGCCTATGACGCGCTGAAACGTTATGCGCGCGATCTCACGGAAGCCGCGCGTACGGGCAAGCTCGATCCGGTGATCGGCCGCGACGAGGAAATCCGCCGCACCATCCAGGTGCTGTCGCGGCGCACGAAGAACAACCCGGTGCTGATCGGCGAGCCCGGCGTCGGCAAGACGGCGATCGTCGAAGGTTTGGCGCTGCGCATCGTCAATGGCGACGTGCCCGAAAGCCTGAAGGACAAGAAGCTCTTGGCGCTCGACATGGGCTCGCTCATTGCGGGTGCGAAATATCGCGGCGAGTTCGAGGAGCGGCTGAAGTCCGTGCTTTCGGAGATCACGGCCGCGGAAGGCAAGATCATCCTCTTCATCGACGAAATGCATACGCTCGTCGGTGCCGGCAAAGCGGACGGGGCGATGGACGCCTCGAATTTGCTCAAGCCTGCGCTCGCGCGTGGCGAACTGCATTGTGTCGGCGCGACCACGCTCGACGAGTACCGCAAGCACGTGGAGAAGGACGCGGCGCTGGCGCGGCGCTTCCAGCCCGTGTTCGTCGGCGAGCCGACGGTCGAGGACACGATCTCGATCCTGCGCGGACTGAAGGAGAAGTACGAGCTGCATCATGGCGTGCGGATTCAGGATTCCGCGCTCGTGGCGGCGGCGACGCTTTCCAACCGCTACATCACCGACCGCTTCCTGCCGGACAAGGCGATCGATCTCGTCGACGAGGCTTCGGCGCGGCTGCGCATGCAGGTGGATTCCAAGCCGGAAGAGCTAGACGAGATCGACCGGCGACTCATGCAGCTCAAGATCGAGCAGGAAGCGCTGAAGAAGGAGGACGATCCCGGCTCGAAGGAGCGGCTGAAGCGCATCAGCAAGGACATCGCCTCCCTCGAGGAACAATCGGCTGCGCTTACGCAGCGCTGGCAGTCGGAAAAGGCGAAGCTCGGCGATGCGCAGAAGCTGAAGGCGGAGCTCGAGCAGGCGCGCAACGAGCTCGTGCAGGCGCAGCGGCGCGGCGAATACCAGCGCGCCGGCGAGCTTTCCTACGGCATCATTCCGGAGCTGGAAAAGAAGCTGAAGACGATCGAGGAGAAAGGCTCCGACGCGATGCTGGAAGAGGCGGTGACGCCGAACCATGTGGCGCAGGTCGTCTCGCGCTGGACCGGCGTGCCGGTCGACAGGATGCTCGAGGGCGAGAAGGAAAAGCTCCTCCGCATGGAGGAGGCGATCGCCAAGCGCGTGGTCGGCCAGGAAGAGGCGGTGCAGGCCGTCTCGACGGCCGTGCGGCGCGCGCGCGCCGGCTTGCAGGATCCGCACCGGCCGATCGGCTCGTTCATGTTCCTCGGGCCGACCGGCGTCGGCAAGACGGAGCTGACGAAGGCGCTCGCGGCATTCCTGTTCGACGACGAGAGCGCGCTCATCCGCATCGACATGTCGGAGTACATGGAGAAGCACTCGGTCGCGCGGCTGATCGGCGCGCCGCCGGGCTATGTCGGCTACGACGAGGGCGGTGCGCTTACCGAAGCCGTGCGGCGGCGGCCCTATCAGGTCGTGCTGTTCGACGAGATCGAGAAGGCGCATCCGGATGTCTTCAACGTCCTTCTGCAGGTGCTCGACGATGGGCGTCTCACGGACGGGCAGGGTCGGACGGTCGATTTCCGCAACACCTTGATTGTCATGACCTCGAACCTCGGCGCCGAATTCCTCGTCTCGCTCGGCGAAGACCAGGATGTCGACGCCGTGCGCGACCAGGTTATGGCGGTGGTGCGGGCGAACTTCCGGCCGGAATTCCTCAACCGGGTCGACGAGATCATCCTGTTCCATCGTCTCAAGCGCGAGCAGATGGGCGCGATCGTCGATATTCAGATGGGTCGGCTGCAGAAGCTCCTTGAGGAGCGCAAGGTCGAGATCGAGCTTGCGCCCGAGGCGCGCACATGGCTTGCGGATAAGGGCTACGATCCGGCGTTCGGCGCACGCCCCCTGAAGCGGGTGATCCAGAAGCAGGTGCAGGATCCGCTCGCGGAGCAGCTGCTCTCCGGCACGATCAAGGACGGCGACAAGGTGCGCGTCAGCGTTGCCGGCGACGGTCTCAAATTCGAAGTAAAGGGCAAGACGGCGAAGGCGGCCTAGCTCCAGGTGGCGCGCATGTTCTACTTTCGCGGAACGTGCGCGAGCAGGCACCATGACGCTCAACGGCTATAACCGCTTCTGCGCCGCCCTGCCGCATACGACTCATGTGGTGCAGTGGGGTGGTGCACATGTCTGGAAGATCGGCGGCAAGGTCTTCGCCATCGCGGGCTGGAGCGATGGCGAGGAGCTTGCCGTTACTTTCAAGTGCTCGGACGTCGCTTTCGAGATGCTCAAGGAGCAGCCCGGCGTGCGTCCGGCGCCTTATCTTGCTTCGCGCGGCATGACCTGGATTCAGCGCCAAACGGACGAGAGCATGAGCGATGCCGCGCTGCGGGACTATCTGCGGGAAAGCTATCGGCTTGTATCGCTCAAGCTGACACGGCGGACGCGCAAGGAACTCGGGCTCTTATAGGAGCCCGAGCTGGCGTCGCGATTTCATCCGCGCCCGGTCAGTTCGCCGCGAAGCGGGGCATCGCGGCGCCGCGCTCGAGGATTTCGTCGATGCGGGCGCGTTCGCGTTCGAATTCCACGAGGAAGCGGCCTTCAAGTTCGCGGCCCCGCGGCAGCTTGATGCGCAGCGGATCGACGAAGTTGCCGTTGATCATGACTTCGTAGTGGAGATGCGGGCCGGTCGAGAGACCGGTCGAGCCGACGTAGCCGATGATCTGGCCCTGCCGCACCTTGGCGCCGGGCTGTATGCCGCGGGCAAAGCCGGACATGTGCGAATAGGCGGTGACGTAGCCGTTGAGATGCTGGATCTCGATGCGGCGGCCGTATCCGCCGCGGTCCCATTCGGCTTTCAGCACGGTGCCGTTGCCGGCGGCGAAGATCGGGGTGCCGGTGTTGTCGGCCCAGTCGACGCCCGTGTGCATGCGCGTGTAGCCGAGAATCGGATGCTTGCGCGGACCGAAGCCCGAGCGGAAGACGCCGCCGCCCATCGGCTTGCGGACGAGAAACTTCTTCGCGCTCTTTCCGGCTTCGTCGTAGTAGTCGACGATCCCGTCGTCGGACGTGGTGAAGCGGTAATAGCGCCGCGACTCGTCGCCGAAGACGAGCGAAGCGAAGAGCACGTCGCCGGGGCCTTCGAGCTCGTCGCCGGCATAGAGCACCTCGAAGGAGTCGCCCGGACGGACGCGGCGCTGCAAGTCGACGTCGAACGAGAAGGTGCGGATGATGTTTTCGATCATCGGCCGCGGAATCTCGTGACGCAGCGCCGTTTCGTAGATGCTCTGGTAGAGGCGGATGCCCTTGCCTTCCTCACTTTCGTCTTCGGACTTCAGGCTTGCGACGTCGATCTCGCGCGGCTCTTCGACCGCCACGTAGCGTCCGCTGTCGGCGAGTGCGACGGTGGCGATGTGGCCTTCTTCGTTGAACAGGCTCACGCGGAGCGGATTGATCTGCCCTTCGGGCAGCGTGTCGTGGAGCACGCGGATGCGGTGGTTTTCAGCGACCGTGCCGCGCGCGCCGAATGCCGATACGAGCGCGTTGACGGACTGCGGAGTGGCGCCGAGGTCCTTCAATACCGCGGCGAGGTTCTGGCCCTTCTTGGCGATGACGGTACGCTCGCCCCAGGTGTTGCCGCCGGTCGCTTCGCTCGCCGTCTTCGAAACCGAGCTCATGTTCTCCGCGACGGCAGCCATCTCGCTCTCGAGATTGTTTTCGGCCGCGTAGGGAAGCGCGGTCAGTCCGTTCAGGCCGAGGCTCGCGGTGAAAGCCGGCCGCAACGGGTCGTTCTCGCTGTCTGCGAGCAGCGCCTGGCGGACGCTGTAGATTACGTCTTCGTTGCGCATGACGGCCGCGATCTTGGCCGAGCCGGGGGCCTGCGTGAGGTCGCGCATGACGATGGAGAGTTCGCCGGTGGGCTCGATCTGCGGCAGATTTTCGGGGCGTTCGTCGTCTTCGGCCATCAGCTTGACCGGATTGAACGGCGGAACGGTGGTGGCGTAGTCGGACGGCTGCATCGCGAGGTTGGCCGCGACGCGGATGAAGGGGCGGACGCGGACGATCTCGCGGTCGGCCACGCGCGTCGTCGTGGAGACGCGGAGCGTCTGCTTCGCCGTCGTCTGGTCGGCGAGCAGGGTCATGCGGTCGGACTTGCGTGCGACGTTGGAGGCGCGTTCGCCGACCTGACGCAGGGCAATGCGGGCGAATTCAGGGAGTTGCGCGAACCGGTATTCGCCGTCGAGGGCCGCCCAGACGGCGCCGCTCATCAGCCCGGCGCCGAAGACCGCGGCCAAGACGGTGGCGGCAAGCCAGCGGATCGATACGCGGCGGCGGTCGATCGGCTCCTCGACATCGCCGTCGAGGCCGAGCGGAGGTTCGTTTCCCAGTTCGATGATCGGAGCATGGACCTGCCGTCCGTTGCTCGCCGGTCGCCGCCCGCCTTCCAAACGCCCTCGCTCCCCAAGTCCCCCGCCCGCGGTGGGCCATGCATGCGTCTTGTAGCCCGACCTCGGTGATTCCGAAGCCCACAAAATGCAGAACGCCCCTTTAAAATGGCGGGATCATGGCTATATCGCATTGCGGCGCGAAACGCTCCGATCCGGTGTTGTTGTCAGTTGACAAGAAAATCCGGTGGAGCCTATATAGCGCCCTTCGGCACGCCTCTGCCTCGGCGGGGCGGCGCGCCGATACCGCTCCTTAAACGACCTAGGGTCGCTCGGCTCCGGCTTAGGCCGGAATCGGGGAGTGTCTGCGGCTCTCGGGTCTCCCCGAGGGTCGGAGCGAAAGCCCGGCTGTTTGAAGTTGTGAATCGGGAAGAAAGAGAAACGTAGGCGGCGGGGTCCTTGCGGACTTTCCCCCTCGTGAGCGGACGCACGGCTGGCGCAAGCCCGTTCTTGCATTCGTCTCGCTTGGAGAAAGTCGATGAGACAACGGCGGTCCTACGTTTCGATAAGTTCAAGCCAATCGATCGAGGTCGTGAAAGCGGCAACGATCGTGTGCTTGGGACTCGTCAATGTAGTGACCGAGCCGATCAAGATCTCAAACTTGAGAGTTTGATCCTGGCTCAGAGCGAACGCTGGCGGCAGGC
>Ga0180222_1000243_pt1:0-15000 | contig 90229 bp, 70 predicted proteins | sample eDN5th37CKraftOP_FD_151336 | JGI IMG/M metagenome (GOLD analysis project Ga0180222, IMG submission 151336) | Enriched Organic Plus compost microbial communities from Emeryville, California, USA - eDNA 5th pass 37_C Kraft OP (version 2) (version 2) ... | reverse complement strand
AAGATCGCGAAGATCCAGCCGCAATAAGTCACGGCAATTTTCGGGTACGTGCGCGCCGCCGCAGAGTCATCCGCGGCGGCGTTTTGCTTTAACCGGATTTTGGCGCGAAGCGTCCCTTGCGATGGATCAAAGATTTCAGGCGCTCTTCCCGGAGAAGATGGCCAGTCGGCTGCTCAGCCCCGCGCCAATGACTGGAGGATCGCCATGGACCAATCCCGGAAAGAACGCGGACTTATTCTCTTCTTCCGTCTGGCAATGGGCTGGACGTTTCTTTATGCGGCCTCGCACCAGGCATTCATTCCCGGCTGGAGCGTTGTCGGATTTCTGAACAATGCAAAGACATTCCACGATGTCTTTTCCGTGTTCACGACGCCGGCCGTCGCGCCGGTCATCAGTTTTCTCGTTGCCTACGGCCATCTGCTGATCGGGCTGTCCCTCATCTTCGGGTTGATGGTCCGCGTGAGCGCGAGCTTCGCCATCGTGCTGATGATCCTGTACTGGATGGCGCACATGGACTTTCCGTATATCGACAATACGAACAATTTTCTTCTCGACTACCATATCGTCTATGCAGGCGTGCTCGCGCTGCTCATCCTGAAGCGCGCCGGTCATGTTTGGGGTCTTGATGCCTGGGCGAAACGGCTTCCGCTCGTCCGCAGATATCCCGGCCTCCGGCCGCTGGTGACCTGAGGAGCCGGCGCGGCGCGGGCGGCAAAAGGCCGCTTTGGCCGTGCCGCCGTCTGGACCTGAAGCGGACCAGTGCTTATCAATCGTGTCTCCATCCAAGGAGAGACGAAGTGGCGATCATTCCCAAAGTACTGCACGAGCACATCAACACCGCGCTGCCCGATTATACTTGCCTCGTCGGCACGGTGCTGCCCGACGGCTATGCGCAGATCACGATGCGCGGCAGCGTATTCGTCTATGACGATGAACACATCGGCATGTGGGAGCGCGGCCGCGGCTCGACCGCGGGGCTCATCGCGGACGGCACCAAGGTGACGATCTTCTTCCGCAAGCGGCCGTTGCGAGATACGATCCTGCCGAAATCGGGTGTCGCGCGGTTCTATGGCGTGGCAAAGGTCTATAAATCCGGCCCGGTCCGCGACGAGATTTATTCGCGCATCGTCGAGGGCGAGCAGAAAGCCGATCCCGAGAAGAAGGGCTTCGGCGTCCTGATCAAGATCGAGCGGGCGGAGGATTTCGGCGGCGCGCCGCTTGCGCTCTAGCCAGTCGCGTAGCCGTCGCACAACAGCGGGCGCAACATGAGCAATTCAGGTTTCGCTCTCTTCAACACGGCAATCGGCGCCTGCGGCATCGGCTGGGGCACGGGCGGCATTCGTTTCCTGCAATTGCCGGAGACGGATGAACGCGCGACGCGGGCACGGATCCGTCGACGATTTCCCGGCCTCGAGGAATCGGAGCCGCCGGCCGGCGTGCAACACGTCATCGGCGAAATCGTTGCGCTGCTGCGCGGCGAGAGGACCGATCTCACCGGCGTCGGCCTCGACATGGACGACGTGCCGGATTTCAACCGGCGCGTCTATGACGTGGCGCGTTCGATTCCGCCGGGCGAGACCATGACCTACGGTGAAGTGGCGAAGCGTCTTGGCGACCCGACGGCGGCGCGTGCGGTCGGCCAGGCGCTCGGGCAGAATCCGTTTGCCATTATTGTTCCCTGCCACCGCGTGCTCGGCGCGGACCGCAAGCCCGGCGGATTCTCTGCTGGCGGCGGCGCCAAAACCAAGCTGAAGATTCTTTCGATTGAAAAGGCGCGGATCGGCGGCTCGCGAGATTTGTTTGATCTGGTGTGAAAAAGGACCTCGTGGTGAGGAGCCCCTAAGCGTCATCCTTCGGATTAGCGCCGATACTCAGGCAGCCGATTGAGCAGATCCGTCACGGGGTTCTTGCCCCAGGCGCGGTTCGCGAAATCAGTGTGGTTGTCGCCGCTGCCGCCGGAAAGGATCACAACGCTGCCGGGCCGCAGCGGTCCGTCGAGATGCGTTGCGACCGCGAAGTGGCGATCCGAGAGCATGCGCTGCATCTCGAGATTGCGCGCCCGCGTCGAGCCGAGATAGGCGCTGACGAAGAATGCATTGCGGTTGTTCATGATCCAGCGCTCGTATTTGTCCAGTTCGCTGTAGAGCGAATCGAGCAGGATCACGCCGCGCACGCGGTCGTTGGCGCCGCCGTGATGGATACACCAGGCCGTGGCGAGGTAACCGCCGCTGTAGGAGATGATCACGACCGGCATTTTGTCGAAGAGGCGCGTCGATCCAGGCACGCCATAGAGCAGCGCGAGCTGCTCGGCCGCTTCGTTCAGGAATTGCGCGAACATTCCCTGCTCCCAGAAGATGCCGGCGCTCGAATCCCTCGCCTTCACCGCCATCTGCGGCGCGACGAGGACCGCGTTCGCGCGGGAGCCGGTGATCTGCTCGGCGATACGCTGGCGGTCGCGCACGTCGCGGTCGATGGCTGCGCCGTGTCCATGGAAGAAGACGACGATCACGCCCGGCTTCTTCACGTCGAAGCCGTCGGGGATGTGCAGGAGCACGCGCTGGTCGCTGTAGGTCTCGTCCTCCCAATAGACGCGGCCGCTGCCGGTCATGCGGCCGCGACGGCCGGTTTCGTCCACGTCGATGAACGGCTTGCCCGTGGCTGGATTGATGCCCTCGTAGGGAAACGGCGACATTTCGAATTCGACCAGTTTTGTTTTTCCGGGCTTGCGCGGGAAGCCGGGTTCATCGGCCGCTTTCGGCCAGGGCAGAGGTACTGCTGTTGCCGCGTCGCCACGGTTGTTTTTTGTTTGGGCATCAGCACGGGTCGCGACGACCAGCAAGGCGGCGCAGGTAATGAGCGCTAGTGCCGCCAACAGGCTGCCGTGCAAAGGCAATCCTCGATTTCGCATGGTGCTTGCCGGCCCGCTGCTTCGGCTCGCCGGCGCTCTCGAAAGGGATTGCCGGTAGCTTTGCGTTAGGAGACCCCCATCATACTGACGAACGGCTAAAATTGAATCCCGGCTGGGTCATGGTAAAGAGCGAAGTCCGCGGGCGGGCGGATCGCGTTGCCGACCAGCGATTTTCCGGCATCCAGGGGGACGTCTTCGGGCGTCGAGGGGGAATGATTCGTGTCCTGAAGTCCGCCGCGGCCGTGGCCGGCGTTGTCTTTCTTGCACTTTCCTACGGCGCTTCCGCGGAGACCGGCGCAACGCCGGATGAGACAGCCCGCTATCTCGCGGGCATGCCGGTGCCGGTCGACTCGCCGCTTGCCAAATATCGCGACGCGAACTGGCAACGGCATGCCAAATATTTCGACAGTGCGTGGGACAAGCTCGAAAGCGTCCAGCTTTCCAAGGTGCGGAAATGGGCGATCGAGAACAACAGGGTCCCGGCACGGCCGCTGTTCTACACCTTCAGCGGGCCGGATTTCGTTTACGCGAATGCATTCTTTCCCGAGGCGACGACCACGGTGATGGTGGGCCTGGAGCCGATCGGGCCGATCCCGTCCATCAATGAGCGCACGCGGTACGCACTCGCCGACCTGCGGGGCTCCCTGAATACGATTCTCAACATCAGCTTCTTCATTACTTCGGATATGGGCAGCCGCCTGCATCAGGGAGAGTTGCGTGGGACCCTGCCGATCCTCTACGTGTTTCTCGCACGCACCGGCAAGACGATCCATGAGGTGAGCCTCGTGAATCTCGACAAGGACGGCGTCGTGACGGAGGTCGAAAGGCACGGCGGCGCGCCGAAGGGCGTGCGTGTCGATCCCGGCGTGAAGATCGTGTTCTCGGGGAACGGCGGCACGAAACAGACGCTCTATTATTTCAGCACCGACCTGTCCGACGGCGGGTTGCGCGCCAGCGGCTTTCTCAGGTTCTGCGGGCAGCTCGGCAACGGCGATGCGCTGATCAAGAGCGCCTCGTATCTCATGCACAGGGGCCATTTTTCGCTCGTGCGCAATTTCCTGCTCGAGAAGAGCCAGACGATCGTGCAGGACGACACCGGCATTCCCGCGCGCTACATCAAGCGGGACGACTGGGTGCTCAAGCCGTTCGGCGCTTATCTCGGCCCGATCGAGATCTTCAAGGGCATGTACCAGCGCGATCTCGCGCAGATCTTCCATAAGGAGAAATCGCCGAAGCTCGAGTTCGGCATCGGATACCGCTGGCGTGGGCACGACTCGAACCTGCTTCTCGCCATCAAGAAGAATGTGGTTGCGAGCGGGAACTAGAGCGGGATGAACCGTCATCCCGCTCTAGGCTATTGGTTTGCGCGTGATCTTTCCGAAAACCGGTTCCCACTTTTCGGGATCACGCGCTAATCGCCCTGCGCGCCTGCGTGATTGCGGGCGAGCTGATCGCGGGACGAATCCGCCGTCATCGCATGGCCGCGCCAGACGAAATCGCGGCCGGCCCAGGCGCGTATCCAGAGTACGGGCAGCAACAGGTCGCGTACGATCCACGCGAGCAGCGCATGCGGCGTGCGCGGCCAGCCCGCCGCGCGGACGAGCAGCGCTTCGGCGCCGTACCAGGCGAACAGAAAGAGCATGACACTCAGGACAGCCGGCCATTCGAGCGCGGCCGCCAGAACCGCCATGCAGGCAGCGGGAAACACGCTGCCGGTGAAGATCTCGGGAAGAAAGTAAAGCGGGAACGTCACGCGGCGCAGCCGCGCCCAGCGCATCTGTCGCTGCCAGACGTCCTCGAACGCCCGGCTACCGAGGGGGTGTGGCAGCGGGCGATCGAACAGGCGCACGCGCAAGCCGGCCGCGCGTACGATCTTGGTGGCCGCGGCGTCCTCCGCGCTTTCGCCGCCGAGGGCGCCGATGCCGCCCGCGCGCTCGATGAGGTCGCGGTGCGTGAAAAGAAGCTTGCCCTGCGCGAAGCCGAGGCCGATCGCGTCGGCGGCGAATTGCCAGCGCGCCTGGTAGGAATTGAGGAAGGCGCATTCGAGCTCGGCGGCAAAGCCGTCAGGCTCGGCGCCGAGCGGCGGAGAGGTGACGAGCCCGGTCTCCGGCGTCTGCGCGGCGAACAGGCGGGCAACGAAATCGCGCGGCATCATTACGTTGCTGTCCACCATGGCGATCCATGGGTGCGCGGCGGCGCGCCAGCCTTTGACCACGTTGTTGAGTTTCGGATTGTCGCTCACCCGGTCGTTGCCGACGAGGAGCTTCGCGTCGACGTGGGGATGCTCCGCGATCAGCTCCTGCGCGAGCGGAACGACGGGGTCGGAGGAGCTCGCCACGCAGAAAATGATCTCAGCGCGCGGGTCGTCGAGCGCGAACGTCGATCGCAGCGTTGCTTCGACGCCGAAGTCGACGCCGCAGAGCGGTCGGATGATCGTGATTGCCGGATGACCGGCGGCAGGCGCCGGAACCGGACGATCGCGCCGGCGGCCGAGAACCAGCCCGATGCTGAGGAGGTGCGCCACTGAGGCCGCGGCGCAGAGGCTGCCGGCCGCCCAAATCACCGCGTTCATGAGGGCAATTCACCCGCCAACCATGACAGGCGTATTACGGCCGTCGGCTCGCACTTCGTGTCGTGTGTGGCGATCTTGTCGGGTTGAGCGTCGTGCGAAAGGCGAACGCGCCGCACGTTTTCGTCTCTCCGGCTTGCGCGGCCCGCGATGCTTCGATCTAAATGCGCGATCAACCAGGGAGGAACCGCGTGACAACGGAAACACCGGCACGCATCGCCAAAGCCGATTACAAGCGCATCGCCACCGAAGAAGCATGGCTGCTGCGGGATATCTTCGACCGCTATCTCAAGCTGGTGGAAACGAAGGCGCTGAACGATCCGGCGTTTGAGAGCCTGTGGGGCTATTACGGGACGAATCCGGGCGAACGTTCGGCCACGACGCTCAAGCGCATCCTCGATCTCGATGCGGGCCGCCTTGCCGACATGGATATGAGCGGCATCGACGTGCAGTTGCTGATGCACACGGCGCCGGGCGTGCAGGTGTTCGACGCGCCGACCGCGAACAGTCTTGCGGCCGCGAGCAACGATGTGGTGGCCGAGGCGATCCGCAAGCATCCCGACCGCTTCGCGGGGCTTGCGCTCATCGCGCCCCAGGACCCGGCCGCGGCCGGAAAGGAGCTGGAGCGCGCCGTCAAGACGCTTGGGCTCAAGGGTGCCGTCATCAATTCGCACACGCGCGGGGAATTCCTGAACGACCAGAAATTCTGGGGTGTGTTCGAGGCTGCCGAGGCGCTCGACGTGCCGATCTACATCCATCCGAGCGGACCGCCGCCGGAAATCGCCAGGCCCTTCACCGAGCGCGGGCTCGACGGCGCGATCTACGGGTTCGCGGTCGAGTGCGGGCTGCATCTCCTGACGATCATCACGAGCGGAGCGTTCGATCGCTTTCCGAAGCTGCAGCTTGTCTTCGGCCATCTCGGCGAGGGCGCGCCGTTTTGGATTCCGCGGTTCGACTACATGCACGCGGCGCAGGTGCGCTCGAAGCGCTACGAAGCGCTGAAGCCCTTGAAGCGCAAGGTCAGCGACTATCTGCGGGAGAACATCTACATCACCACGAGCGGCATGAACTGGGCGCCGGCGGTGATGTATTGCCGTTCGGTGCTCGGCAACGACCGCGTGCTCTTCGCGCAGGACTATCCGTATCAGTTCGAGCCGTCGGAGGTTGTCGCCATGGACGCACTCCCGGTCAGCGACGCGGAGAAGAAGGCGTTCTACCAGTCGAACGCGGAGAAGGTGTTCGGACTGTAAATGTTGTCGTCATGCCCGGCTTTATGCCGGGCATCCACGCCTTTCGACCTCGCAAGGCTCAAGACGTGGATGGCCGGGACAAGCCCGGCCATGACGATTACTGAATTTCTCAGCCCTTTGTCGCGCTCCAGCCCTGTTTCGTCGCCACCGGGCCGGTCATCGCTTCGATCTTTTCACCGTTGACCTTGCCCTGATAGGTCTCCGGCTTGCCGCCGATTTCCAGGGTAAAGACGATCTCATCGCCGTTGAGTTTGCCGTTGGTGATGGGCACGGTGCCGCCGTTGACGGTGGCATTGCCCTGCACGGCCTGGAATTCCTGCTTGATGTCGAGGTCGATCGCCTGCTCGCCGTCCTTGAGCGTCCAGCGGCCGTCGACCTTGGCCGGAATGATCCAGAGATAGACGTCGCGGTTGTCGACCCGCTCGTGCGCATCGGGCTGCCATTCGCCCATGTTGAAGGCATGCGAGACAATGCGCGTGCCCGGCCGCAATTCCTCAAGCAGGCGCGGACGCAGCTTATGATTGACGCTCGTCAAGAGGTACATGGTGATTACGTCGGCGTCCTTGATCGGCGTCTCGAACAGGTTCTCGCGCCGGAAGGTCACACGGTCGTTCACGCCCTCCTTGGCGGCATTGGCGGTCGCCTCCTCGATGCGGCGCGGATCGATGTCGACACCGAGCGCCCGCGCGCCGCGCTTGGCGGCCGCGATGGCGATGCGGCCGTCGCCGGAGCCGAGATCGATGACGTAATCATCCTTCTGGACTTCGCCGAGCTCCAGCATGCGCTGAACGACTCCCTGGGGTGTCGGCACGAAGGGAACGTCGAGCTTGGCTGGCTCGCGGGCAGATACCGAATCCTGCGCAAGGGAAACGTTCGCGAACGCGAACAACGCGGCCGGAACCAGGGCGAAGCGTGAAATCCGTGTGAGATCAGTGAACATGCGAACCTCTTGCGAGCGCTACGGGCGGGGCGGCCGGCATTTCCGCCGGCGGCTCTGTTACGAACACCACGTGATGCAGGATGTTCCGGAGAGGCGGCAGGTTCGTGACGGGACGTTCGAATGCCGGAATTGTGACCCGCGTGCGGCGGTCACGTTTCCGAGGTGCATCCGAAACCGTTCTATTCGGCGGCTTCCGTCGAGGCACGGCCCCCGCGCGCGAACAGGACGAGCGGCACGCCGGCGATCAGCACCGCGACGCCCACGATCGAGCCGATCCCGGCATAGACGATGCTCGAATAGATCATCCACACAGCGGCCGCACCTAGGATCACTGGCGGCAGAGGATAGAGTGGCATGCGATAGGGCAACTCGCCGCCGGCGCGGCTGCGGAAGACAAAGACGGAGATCGCGACGAGGAGCAGGAAGAACCAGAACACGGGCGCCGTATAGGCGACCATCGCCTCGAAGCCGTCGCGGGTGATCGAGCCGAAGATCACAAGCAGGAGCGCGATCGCGCACTGGAGAAGCAACGCATTCGCCGGCTTGTCGCCGTGCATCTCCCAGCGGCCCAGCGCGTTTCCCGAGCTGAGATCACGGCCGAGCGCGTAATACACGCGGGCGCCGGTGAAGATCGTCGCGTTCAAGGTGCTCAGCGCGCACACGCAGACAATGAGGCTGAAGACGATGGCGCTGGCGTCGCCCGCCACCACGCGCATCAGGTCGGCGCCGACGGCGCTGCTCTTGCGCAGGCCTTCGAGGCCGAACACGTTGAGGTAGGCGAGGTTCGCGAGCACATAGAGTGCGGTGATGACGGCCGTGCCGAGCAGCAGCGTGCGCACCATGTTCCGGCGGACATCCTTCAACTCGCCCGACAAATAAGCCGCCTCGTTCCAGCCGCCGTAAGTGAGCAGCACGAACACCATGGCAAGCCCGAAGGTGCCCCATTGGGAGTCAGCCTGAATCGGCGGATGCGCCGTCCCGGCGGTTGCAAAGCCGGCAACGATCACCAGCAAGAGAGCGGCGATGGTGAGCACAGTGAGGATCACTTGGGCGAGCGTGCTTTGCGGTGTGCCGATCAGGTTCAGCCCCGTGATGACGACGACCGCGAGCACAGCGTGGATCGCCATACCGTAGGTACCGAGCGGTACAATGTTCGTCGCGTATTCGGCATAGACGAAGGCGACCGCCGCGATCGCGCCGGTCTGGATCACGGTGCCGCGCGCCCAGGCGAACAGGACGCCGAGCGGCTTGCCGTAGGCGCGGCTTAGATAATGATACTCGCCGCCCGCGTCAGGGTACGCGCTGCCGAGCTCGGCGTAACAGAGCGCGCCCACCAGCATGATGGCGCCGCCGAGTACCCATGCGCCGATGAACAGCGCCTCGCTGCTGACGCCGGAAGCGACGAGCGACGGCGTGCGAAAGATGCCGATGCCGATGACGACGCCGATGATGAAGGCGGCGCCCGCCGGAACCGAAAGCAGTTGCAGCGGCTTTCCGCCGGTCGTGTTGGCCGTGTTCGACATGACCCATCCTATGAAAGCGGGCGGCTCCGGCAGTCGCCCTCGTTTCCCCCATCCGACGGTGGAGCCCTTCCTGGATCGCGCCGAGCCGGGCGGCGTTCTCTATTGTTGTGCGCGCGAGGCACGCCAGCCGGCAGCGGCGGAGGCTTGCGGGCCTCCGGCTTCCGCCGGTAACGCTTCGATCTTGTCGCCGTTCACGCGGCCGCTGAACGCGCGTGGCTTGCCGGGTTCGAGTTCCGCGACGAAACGGATTTCGTCGCCGCGCAGGCTCGTCTCCCGGAGCGGCACCGTGACGTTGCCGGCGCGCGCCACGCCGTCAAAATTCTGATAGCGCTGCGCGATATCGATTTCGAACTTGCCGTCGCCGTCCTCGACCCTCCAGGTGCCATTGACCTTGGCGGGCACCAGCCAGAAATATGCGTCGCGGCCGTCGATCTTTTCGTGCCGGTCCGCCCGCCAGTCGCCCATGTCGAAGGCATGCGAGGCGAGCCGCGTGCCGGGCTTCAGGTCGAGGAGTGTCGGGCGCAGTTGCAGGTTCAGGCGTGGCAGCAGGTACATCGTGAGCACTGTGGCCTTGCTCAGGTCGGTCTCGAACAGGTTCTGCTGGAGGAATTCCACCTTGTCGGCGACGCCCGCCTTTTCCCGGTTGGCGTTTGCTTCCTTGATGCGCTGGGGGTCGAGGTCGACGCCCATGCCGTGCGCGCCGAACTTCTTGGCCGCGGTGATGACGATGCGTCCGTCACCGGAGCCGAGATCGATGACGAAATCCTTCACGGTTACGCCGGCCATCTGCAGCATGCGATCGACCACTTCCTCCGGTGTCGGCACGAAGTGGACGTCAAGTTGCGGGCGCGGCTGCGGCTGCTGCGCTTGAGCCGCGGCGGCGACGGCCACCCAAACAACCGCCAACGCGGGAGCGGCAATCCGCATACTGGAAACAGGCATTTCGTCCTCGTTGCTGAGCGTCCCCCGCGCCCCCGCGAGGCGGAAAATCTAGACGACATATCAATGCGTAAGCAACATGGCCGGCGGATGACGTTGCTTCCTGTGGGGCGGCATGGGGTGCCGTGCTGAAATTCCGATCAATTCAATTTGATGCCGCGGCGCGGATCTCATGCAGGCGGCGGCGGATCGCCTTGGGGCGATCGGCGAACAGGCGCTCGCTCAGGCGTGCTGCGGCCGCGAGATGGACTGCCTGGCGGTCGGCGATGTACGGCGCGAGCCGGCCGCGCCAGGGCGCCAGCAACCCTTTGGGACCAGTGAGGTTTCCGAGTAGGACGAGATCCTGATAGCGGCCGAGCCGGTCGCGCAGCTTTTGCAGCTCGTTGATCCGTGGCTTGCCGATATTGGGGAAGATCGGTTCGACGAGTTCCAGTTGATAGCGGAGCTCGATCACGCGCTGGCGCAGCCGGTGCAGGTCTTCGGGTGCCGCATGCTCCCAATCGTCGGGAATGCGTCGGCGGGTGCGCCGGTAGCTCTCCGAAAGTTGTTCCGAGATGTCGTCTGCTACGATCCGGCGGCGCCGCCATTGCCGGGTGGCGCGCGCCGCGGCGCGCAGGGCGGTCTCTATCTTGCTGCGCATTTCTTCGGTGAGGACCGTGGACTCCGATTTCCGCCGCGCCTCCTCCAGCCGCGTTCGTACGGACGCAAGCGACCGCTGGGAAATTTTTGTGTTGTGCCGGAAGGTGTCGTCGAAGGCGTCGATCGCCGACTGGGCGTCGCGCGGTCCGGACAGGGCCCGGGCAAGGTCGCGGGCCTCGGCGCGAAGCTTGCGCCCGCCACGTCCGAGATAGGGCTCGAGGAGACGCAGCAGCGCGCGCCAGCGTTTCATGACCTTGCGGAACTCATGGACCGCGACGGCCTCGCTCAAGCTGCGATCCTCGATCGCGTGCCCGGCTCTGGTCAGAATCTGCCGCGCGATGGCGTGCAAGGCTTCGCCGGCGTCATCGCGTCTGCCCATTTCCTTGATTTCCCTTCGTTTTCTGGCCGCATGCCGCGTCTCGGCGGACGAGGTGAGGGACCACGCGCTAGTGCTCCGGGCTCGCTCTGGAGTCGATGAATACCTTGCCGAGGTGGACAAAATCGTCCTTCCGCGCGGAAGTTTTACGCCAGGCGAGACCGATCTCGCGCCGCGGCTCCGGATCGTGGAAGCGCAGTGCGACCACATCGCGGTTCGCGGCGATCTCGGCGGGCAGCGCCATTTCCGGCAAGAGCGTCGCGCCGTAGCCGTTGGCGATCAGTCGCATGATCGTGGACAGGCTGCTCGCGCCGAGATCGGGCACGCCGGCGCTTGCGACCGCGTTGCGCGCCGTGCCGCAGAATTGCAGCGCCTGGTTGCGCAGGCAGTGACCTTCCTCGAGCAACAGCAGCTTCGACGTGTCGATCATCGATTGGGACACGCGCGAATCGGAGTCGAGGGCGGGTGGAGCTGCCTTGGTGACGAAGAAGAAGCGGTCGTCGAACAGGTGCAGCGTCTCGATGTCGGGCTCATGCAGCGGCAGTGAGAGCAAAATGACATCGAGTTCGCCCGCCGAAAGCTCCTCGATCAGCGTGTTCGTCTGCGTCTCGCGCAGGCGCAGCCGGAGATCGGGGTAGCGCTCGCGCAGGAGCGGCAAGGCGCCGGGCAGGAGATACGGCGCGATCGAGGGAATGATGCCAAGCGACAGGGGGCCCGACAGCGTGCGGGCGCCGTGACGGGCGTAATCCATGAGATCGCGCGCGGCGGCCAGGATTTCCTGCGCGCGCCGATGCACCTCGACACCGAGGGGGGTCAGCCGGATCTCATGGCGGCGCCGCTCGATCAACGGGGTGCCGAGCTGCGCCTCCAGCTCCTTGATCTGCATGGACAGCGCGGGCTGGGAGACGTGGACCAGCTCGGCCGCGCGCCCAAAGTGCCCGGTCCGGGCCAAGGCATCGAGATATCGGAGCTGCCGAAGCGATATCACGATAAGTTTCCCTTATCTAGAATTATATAAGAAACGATTAGTCCTTATCGTTCCAGGATGCAACAAACTCTCCCTCGGAGATTGATCTGACTCAATGTGGCCGGCAGGGGCTGGCGCCGAACCTATTTCCGTCGAGGGAGAGAGAAATGGACGCAAAAACCGATGACAAGAGCGCGGGCAAATGCCCGTTCACGGGCGCTCGCGGACGCACGAACCGGGACTGGTGGCCGGAGATGCTGGACCTGCAGGTCCTCCATCGGAATTCCACCTTGTCTGATCCGATGGGCGAGGACTTCGACTATGCGAAGGAATTCCAGAGCCTCGATCTCGACGCAGTGATCAAGGATCTGCACGCGCTGATGACGGACTCGCAGGACTGGTGGCCCGCGGACTTCGGTCACTATGGCGGCCTGATGATCCGCATGGCGTGGCACAGCGCCGGCACCTACCGCATCACCGACGGCCGTGGTGGCGCGGGCGCGGGCCAGCAGCGTTTCGCTCCGCTCAATAGCTGGCCCGACAACGCCAACCTCGACAAGGCGCGCCGGTTGCTCTGGCCGATCAAGCAGAAGTACGGCCGGAAAATCTCCTGGGCCGACCTGATGATTCTCGCCGGCAACGTCGCGCTGGAGTCGATGGGCTTCAAGACCTTCGGTTTTGCCGGCGGCCGCAGGGACGTTTGGGAGCCCGAAGAACTCTTCTGGGGTCCCGAAGGAACGTGGCTCGGCGATGAGCGCTACAGCGGCGAGCGCCAGCTCGCGGAGCCGCTGGGCGCGGTACAGATGGGCCTTATCTACGTCAATCCGGAAGGACCGAACGGCAATCCGGATCCGATCGCGGCGGCGAAGGACATCCGTGAAACCTTCCACCGCATGGCGATGAATGACGAAGAAACCGTCGCGCTGATCGCCGGCGGCCACACCTTCGGCAAGACGCACGGCGCCGGCGATCCGTCGCTGATCGGTCCCGATCCGGAGGGCGCCGCCATCGAGGATCAGGGCCTCGGCTGGAAGAGCAGGCACGGCACGGGTGTCGGCTGCGACGCCATCACCGGCGGTCCGGAAGTCACGTGGACCACAACGCCGACGAAGTGGAGCAACAACTTCTTCTGGAATCTGTTCGGCTACGAATGGGAGCTGGACAAGAGCCCGGCGGGCGCGAAGCAGTGGCGGGCGAAGGGTGCGGGAGCCACGATCCCCGACGCCTTCGATCCGTCGAAGAAGCATGTGCCGACCATGCTGACCACGGACCTTTCGCTGCGGTTCGACCCGATCTACGAAAAGATCTCGCGGCGTTTCATGGAGAATCCGGATCAGTTCGCGGACGCTTTTGCGCGCGCATGGTTCAAGCTCACCCATCGCGATATGGGTCCGCGCGTCCGCTATCTCGGCCCGCTTGTCCCGCAGGAAGTGCTGATCTGGCAGGACCCGATCCCCGAGGTCGATCACAAGCTGGTCGACGACAAGGACATTGCGGATCTCAAGGCCAAGATTCTCGCGTCGGGCTTGTCAGTTTCGGAACTCGTCTCGACCGCCTGGGCTTCGGCCTCGACCTTCCGCGGCTCCGACAAGCGTGGTGGCGCGAACGGCGCGCGCATCCGCCTCGCGCCGCAGAAGGACTGGGAAGTCAACGAGCCGAAGCAACTCGCGAAGGTGCTGGAGAAGCTCGAATCGATCCAGAAGGCATTCAATGCTTCGGCAACGGGCGGCAAGAAGGTCTCGCTCGCCGACCTGATCGTTCTCGGCGGTTCGGCCGCGATCGAGAAGGCCGCGAAGGATGCCGGCGTCGATGTAAAGGCGCCGTTCACGCCGGGCCGCATGGACGCGTCGCAGGAGCAGACGGATGTCGACTCCTTCGCGCCGCTTGAGCCGCGCGCCGACGGCTTCCGCAACTACATCAACAGCAAGAAAATCCAGTTCATGAAGCCGGAGGAGGCTTTGGTGGACCGGGCCCAATTGCTGACCCTGACGGGACCCGAAATGACGGTGCTTGTCGGCGGGCTGCGGGTGCTCGGCGCGAACGCCGGCGGATCCAAGCACGGTGTTTTCACCGACAAGCCCGGAGTCTTGACGAATGACTTCTTCGTCAACCTGCTCACCATGGCCACGCAATGGCAGCCGACATCCGATGGCACGTACGAGGGCCGCGACCGCAAGACCAACGAGCTGAAGTGGACCGCCACCAGGGTCGACCTGATCTTCGGCTCGCATTCGCAGCTTCGCGCCTTCGCGGAGGTTTATGGCTCCGCGGACTCGAAGGAGAAGTTCGTGAAAGACTTCGTGGCGGCCTGGACGAAGGTGATGAACGCCGATCGTTTTGATCTCGTCAGCCCGGCCAAGCAGAAGGCCGCATAACCGGCTTCACCTGGTTCGCTCTATTCCAAGGGCCCGGGCGGCATACCGTCCGGGCCCTTTTCCGCAAAAAAATGCGGAAATCGGGCCTTTCTTTTCCGTCGCCGCGTTGTTACATAAGCCGCGCGCGGGTCATGGCCGCGCTCGCCCTTGAAGATCAAACAAGGCCGGCCGGGCCCGATACGGGCCAGGAATTCATCGCTGACGCGGGGTGGAGCAGTCCGGTAGCTCGTCAGGCTCATAACCTGAAGGTCGCAGGTTCAAATCCTGCCCCCGCAACCAGCTTTATCTGCCGAACACGAGGCCGCTCGAACAAGGCGGCCTTTTTGTTCGCGGTCGAAGCACCGTTCCGGCCGATCTCGGGGGCCATCTGCTTCGCGCCGCGTCCCCTCGTTGTCCAAAACCTCCGATTGTCATCGGGCTGAGCCGCTTCCAGAATAGCCTGCCGCGTCGGCGTTCATTCCGGGGGCAGCGCATGACGTACATCAGCTCGATCAAATCCATCGGGACCGAAGCG
>Ga0180222_1000242_pt1 | contig 90422 bp, 102 predicted proteins | sample eDN5th37CKraftOP_FD_151336 | JGI IMG/M metagenome (GOLD analysis project Ga0180222, IMG submission 151336) | Enriched Organic Plus compost microbial communities from Emeryville, California, USA - eDNA 5th pass 37_C Kraft OP (version 2) (version 2) ... | reverse complement strand
GCTGATCTACGGGCCGGCTCGAAGCGGACCGTGGAAGACCGTCGAGGACGTAGAACTCGCCACCCTCAGTTGGGTCCACTGGCACAACACCAGCCGCCTGCACAGCTACCTCGGCGACATCCCACCCACGGAGTTCGAAGCCGCGTTCTACGATGCATACCGGACCGACCAACCCTTGATCGGAATCCAATAGCCCGAGCCTCCGGGAAACCCAGGGCGCTTCAACAGGCGCCCGAGAACGCCGTCGCGGCGGCCACGCCGAGACGGCCAGTGCCATCGGACCCAACCGTCGTCGCCGGGCTCTTGATTAGACATCGGAGCTGAAGATATCGCCCGGCTGCGTGGAGGTCGCGACCGCCGCAGTCGCCGTGTCGCTAGCACTGAGCGACGATGAGCCGGTCGCGATTGCCCGCAGCCGCAGCGGATCGTCTTCTACGTCGGCACTTTTCGGTCGAGCTCACTTGTGGGCACCACGTAGACGTCCGCGCACCGCTTCGCACGGTCGGTGCCGCTTCCACGACGGCACGTAGGCGGCCGACTTCACTTCCACTCCGTGTCGCCGACCCGGCGGTCGCACATGTCCCCCTCGAGGCGGGCCGTGTCGCTGATGCCGAGTGCCTCGGCGCGTCTCGGCCACGATGCACTCGGCCAGCACACCACGGATAATCGTGGCCAGCAGCTCGTCGAGACGCCCAGGCCCCCTATTCACGCGCCGCCCCAGGCACATGTTGCCGAGGCGGCGCATCCATGCGGCGAACCCTCGACCGATCGCCCCAGTTCGCGATCGCGCACAACACCAGACCCGAAGCGAGAACCTGCCACATTCCCCCGGTAACCGGATTACAGCAAATCTGAAATTTCAGCTCGAAAGAGCTGTTCGCGATACATGCGTATCGTGCAATTCTTTTGCTGTCGTCGCAAATGGACACGGAAATGCGACTCGACGACGTAGCTAAACCCACGACGACGCCGGCCGCGCCGGCTCAAATGTCCACTCCCCCACCGCTGTCCCCATCCGCCGCATCGATCACGCGCCGCTCCGCAAACCTACGCGCGCGAAAATTTCGCTATTCCGGAAAACGTGCGGAATTTTGGTAATTGACACCCCCGAATATAGGGAAACACCGGATTCCTCCCCACCCCTGTTGTGCCTACGGTGGAACGGCCTCGGGCGGGATGACTACCAAGTCAATCGTCCGGACAGATTTGGGCCGCAGAGTGTCCATCGGGGGCAGGTGCATAGCTGCGACCCGTCCCGTCCGAGGCGACCCCCGGCCGCAACCCGACACCATTGGCACGCTCGTACCACACGTTTGCTCCACTGCCGGTCAGCGTGCCGTCTCGCACCGTCGTCGCGTACATTTCGACCATGCGACTGACCACGGCTTTCTTTGCCAACCGCGCCGAGGTTGTCGACGACATGCTCAATGTCCAGGGTGGATTCTGGGTCAGCACGACCGTCGACCCTGACGCCGAGTTCTTCATGTGCGACGCGGTCGTGCTCTGCGAATGCGTCCCCGAGGACATCGGCAGGGAGTACACCCTCGTCATCGACGGCGAGGGTCCCACCGGCCTGCGACTGCCGGCGATCTCTCACACGTTCACCGTCTCCGGGCCGTCGCAGTTCATGTGCCTGCCTGCGACCGCGCTGCCCATCGAGCGCGGCGGCGGCTTCCACCGTTACCGCTTCCGCATCGACGGCCAGCACGAGCTCGTCGACGTGCGACTGGCGGTGCGGCTGAGCTTCTCGTGACCCGAAAGCCTTCGGCCAGCGACGCCGACGCACTACGCTTCTGCCCAGACCGACCGGTACCCGAGGGTGGGACATGATTCGCCGACTGCTTGCCGCTGCTGCCATCGCCGGCGCCGCCACCTGCGCGGCCCCGTTCGCCCATGCGGACGAGAACATCTATCCCGACAGCCCCGGCCGCTATTCGACCGACGTGCCGGGCATGAGCTACGACGCCCATCTGGCCGGGCCGTGCACCAACATGGAGCTGTTCACCTTCGGCCGCGGGCCCGGCGGCGAGGTGCTGCAGTGCCGCTGGATCGAGAACCAGTGGCCGCCGGTCTACACCGGGTTCTGGGTCGCCTCCTACGAGCTCTTCGGGGTCCAGGAGGTCGGCTCGCCCTGCCCGAAGCCGCAGGCCGCCGCGCAGGCACCCGACGGGCGCCCACTGCTGTGCCTCGGTGAGCGCGGCTGGCAGCCGGGGTTCTTCACCCGCGAGGGCTTCTTCCCCCGCTGACCGTCAGGTCCGCAGCGTCTGACTCGGGGGCCGTCCGAACATCTTCTTGTAGAAGCTGCTGAACCGGCCGGCATGGGTGAACCCCCACCGTCCGGCGATCGCCATCACGGTGTCCATGGTCGGATCGGCGACCTGCAGATCGCGGTGCGCACGCTCCAGGCGCACCCGGCGCAGATACTCCAACGGCGTGGTGCCGAGGTGGCGGCGGAACGCGTACTGAACCGAGCGCGGTGTCACGCTCACCGACGCGGCGATGTCGGCCACCGTGATGTCGCGCTGTGCGTTCTCGTGGATGAACTGCACCGCGCGCCGCAGCAACGGCGGCAGGTTACGGGACGACTCGGCTGGGCTTCGCATCGTGCCCAAGCGCATACCCGGCGCCGAATCGTGAAAAACGAAGCGTGCCATGGTTCACAGCACCGTCAACTTCTGATTGACGATCCGGCGTCGTCAACCTAGGGTTGACGCATGGCCCGACCCGCCAAGATCACCAATCCGGTACGGCTCGACGACCTCATCGAGGTCATCACCTCCGTCCACACAGACCCGTTGGACCAGCTCACCGACGCCGTGCTCGCCGCCGAAGCGCTCAGCGAGATCGCCGACCACCTCATCGGACACTTCGTCGACCAGGCACGGCGTTCCGGGGCCTCGTGGACCGAGATCGGCAGGTGCATGGGCGTCACCAAACAGGCCGCACAGAAGCGGTTCGTGCCCAAGGCCCCGGCCTTGGCCGACGCACTGGACCCCAACGCCGGGTTCGGCCGGTTCACCCCGCGGGCGCGCAACGTCGTGGTGCAGTCGCAGAACCTCGCGCACGGTGCCGGCAACTCCGAGATCACCGTCGACCACCTTCTGCTCGCGCTGTTCGAGGAGCCCGCGAGCCTCGCCGTCACCCTGCTGGCCAACCAGAACATCACCGCCGACGCCGTCGCCGCGGCGGTGCGACTGCCCGAGCGCACCGCCGGCGAGGTCCCGACCCTTATCCCGTTCGACAGCGCCGCCAAGAAGGTGCTCGAGCTGACGTTCCGGCAGGCACTTCGGTTGGGGCACAACTACATCGGCACCGAGCACATCGTGCTCGCCATGCTCGAGGCCGAACAGGATCCGGCCGTCGCCTCCGACACCCTGCACCGCCTCGGCGTGGACCGCGACCGCTTCGAGAACGACCTGCGGACCGCGCTGGAACCCTTCATGAACCATGAGCGGGAATGAATCGCGGCGCGCGACGGTAGAAGATTCCATGAGACTCGACGACGCCGCACGCGCCCTGATCGGATCGGGCGCCGACGCCACGCTGGTCACCCTCAACGCCGACGGCAGCCCCCAGGTCAGCCTGGTGTGGGTGGCCCTGGAGTCCACGCCCGAGGGCGACGAACTGGTCTCGGCCCACCTCGCCGACTACCGCAAGCTGCGCAACATCCGCCGCGACCCCCGCGTCGCGCTGACGATCCAGGCCACCGACACCGCCGGTCAGCTCATGCGCCCCTATCTGGCGATCCAGGGCACCGCCCGCGTCGTCGAGGGCGGCGCGCCGGAACTCCTCCGGCAACTCGCCGGGACGCTGAGCGATCCGGCGGTGTTCCCGCCCGCCGACGCACCACCCGGCTACCTGACCCGCGTCCGCATCGAGAAGGTCGGCGGCGTCGGCCCCTGGGCCGGTTGACCCGGGGATCCCGCTGTAACACGTTTCAGTCTGTGCGATCATGCGTGGATGCGTCGCTGCTTCGTGCTCCTCGTCGCCGCACTCGTGGCCGCCGCCGGATTCGTGGCCGCGCCCGCTTCGGCTGAGCCCACCCCGATCGGCCGCCTCGGCGAGACCCTGCGGATCAACTTCAAGGGCCTGGTCGCCGACATCACCGTGCACAGCATCGACCCGTCGCCCATCCCGCCGGGATTCGGCTATCCCCCGCGGCCCCCGCGCAACGAGGTGTGGCGGGCCTGGGTGACCGTGCACACGATCGCGACGCCCTCCCCGTTCGCGCAGGCGATCACCTACAGCTTCCGGGGCGTCACCCCGACCGGGGACGCCTACGAGCCCCGCAACACCGATGCGCCCGACGCGCTGCAACACGCGCTCACCGATGCACCCGCCGGCTCGACGGTCAGCGGCGCGGTGTTCTGGGACTGCTACCGCGACCTGCCCTCCAACGTGGTGCTCGTCGACAAGTACAGCGGCGCGCGCCTGGCCCAGTGGAACGTGTAGCCGCCCTTGCCCGTTGAGGTGACCGCGGCCGTCGACGCCGACCTGCCCGAACTCGCCGACGTCGCCGCCCGCACGTTCCCGCTCGCCTGTCCCCCGGCGGTCACACCTGACAACATCGCGGCGTTCATCGCCGAGAACCTGTCGCAGGCCCGGTTCCGCGACTACCTCGCCGACCCGGAGCGCGACGTGCTCGTCGCCCGCGCCGACGGCGGAATCCTCGGCTACGCCATGCTGATTCGCGGTGTGCCCGACGACGACCCGGACGTGCAGGCCGCGGTGACGGCCCGCCCCGCCGTCGAGGTCTCGAAGCTCTACGTGCTGCCGGAGAACCACGGCTCCGGTGTGGCGGCGGCGCTGATGGCCGCGTCGGTGCAGCGCGCCCGCCAACTCGGCGCCGCCGTCGTCTGGCTCGGCGTCAACCAGCAGAACCGGCGCGCGCAGCGGTTCTACGCCAAGCAGGGATTCGAGGTGGGCGGCACCAAGACCTTCCGGCTCGGCGCCGCGATCGAGAACGACTTCGTGATGGTGCGGTACCTGTAGCGGCTCACGCCTGCTCGCCGAGCACCGACCCCTCCCGCGACAGCGCCAGCAGACGCGAGATCGCGCGCAGGTACTTCTTGCGGAACCCGCCGGCGAGCATCTCCTCGCTGAAGATCGTGTCCAGCTTCGACCCCGAGGCCACCACCGGGATGCCCGCGTCGTAGAGCCGGTCGGTCAGCGACACCAGCCGCAGCGCCACGTTCTGGTCGTCGAGCGGGTGAATCCCGGTGACGTACACCGCGGTCACCCCCTCGATGAGCGTCAGGTACCGCGACGGGTGCATCGTGGCCAGATGCGCGCACAGCGCGTCGAAGCTGTCCAGCGTCGCGCCCGGCGTCTGCGCGGCGCGGTCGGTCACCTCGGCGTCGCTCAACGGCTCCGGCGCCGGCGGCAGGTCACGGTGCCGGTAGTCCGGCCCGTCGATCCGCACGGTCTCGAAAATCGCTGCCAGCGTGTGGATCTCACGCAGGAAGTCCTGCGCGGCGAACCGGCCCTCGCCCAGCTGCTCGGGCAGCGTGTTCGACGTCGCCATGATCGACACGCCGCGCTCGACGAGTGCCGACAGCAGCCGCGAGATCAGCGTGGTGTTGCCCGGATCGTCGAGCTCGAACTCGTCGATGCACACCAGCACGTAGTCGGCCAGCAGCTCGATGCACTCGACGAACCCGAAAACACCTGCCAGCTGGGTCAATTCGCCGAACGTCGCGAACGCCTTCGGCCCGGGCACCCGGTAATACGACGACGCCAGCAGGTGCGTCTTGCCGACACCGAACCCGCCGTCGAGATATAGGCCCACCCCGGGCAGCACCTCACGGCGACGGCCGAACAGCTTCTTCTTGCCCTCGCGGCGCGTCACCGCCTGATCGCAGAACGCGATGCACTTCTGCACCGCTGCGGCCTGCGTCGGCTGCGTCGGATCGGGAATGTAGGTGTCGAAGCTGACGTCGGCGAACGTCGGCGGCGGGACCAGCTGAGCGATCAACCGTTCCGGCGTCACCTGGGGGTGGCGGTCGACCAGATGCTGCACCGTGCTGGACCCGTCCATGCACGCACCATATCGACGTGCTGCAATCAAAATCATGTCCGAGACCGGCGCTGCGGCGCAGTTCACACTGCTGGGGTCCGCCGGCGACCCCATCGACGGCGCCGACCCGCGGCTGGCCGAGCTGTACGCCTACCCCGATGACCTGCGGCGCTGCTGGGTGCGCGGCAACATGATCGCCAGCGTCGACGGCGGAGCCACCGCCGACGGCAAGACCGCCCGCCTCGGCGCCGCCGGCGACCGCGCGGTGTTCGAGCAGATGCGCTACGCCGCCGACGTGATCCTCGTCGGCGCCGCCACCGTGCGCACCGAGAACTACTCCGGCGCCCAGGTGCCCGTCGACCAGCGCGGCGCCCGGCAGGCCCGCGGGCAGGCCGAGGTGCCGCCGATCGCCGTGCTCACCCGCTCCGGCGACCTGGACCCCGGCTCCCGCTTCTTCACCCACACCGAGGTGACCCCGCTGGTGTTCACCTGCACCGCGCGTCTGCACGACACCCGTACCCGGCTGGGCGCGGCCGCCGAGGTCCTCGACGCCTCCGGCGCCGACCCCGACGACGTCGACCCCGCCGTCGCGCTCACCGCGCTGGCCGACCGCGGCCTGCTGCGGGTGCTCACCGAGGGCGGCCCCGTCATCCTCGGCCTGCTCATCGGCCGCGACCTGCTCGACGAGCTGTGCCTGACGATCGCCCCCTATCTGGTGGGCGGCGCGGCGCGCCGCATCGCCGACGGCCCCGGCGAGGTGCTGTCCCGGATGCGCCCGGCGCACGTGCTCTCCGACGCCGACGGCTATCTCTACACCCGCTACGTCCGGAGTCGGTGAACCGCACATCAGTACTGTGGTCGGCATGCAACGGCGTGGTCAGTTGGTCCGGGCGCTGAGCCTGGCAACCGTCGCGGCGGTCATCGCCGCGTGCTCACCCGGGCTCGCCGCGAATCCCCGCTTCGCCACCAACTCGGGTGCGGGACCGCAGGGCGAGCCGCCGACGACGCAGGAGCCGGAAGGCCCGCCGGCGATCGAGGCGCCCAAGAACGAGCTGTCCTGGCGGGACTGCACGGCACAACTGTTCCGCGACGCCGACGTGCCGTCGGTGCCCGGGGTAACGCTGGAGTGCGCGTCCTACGACGCCGATCTGGACCCGATCAACGGCGCGTCCGGGTCGCTCAGCATCGGCGTGGTGCGCGCCAAGGGCCCGCAGACCCCCGACGACGCCGGCCCGCTGGTGATGACGACGGGCACCGACCTGCCGTCGTCGGTGCAGCTGCCGGTGTGGCTGAGCCGCTCCGGCGCCGACGTGCTGGCCGGCCATCCGATCGTGGCGGTGGACCGCCGCGGCATGGGCATGTCCGGTGCGCTGGACTGCCGCGACCTGTTCGACCGCCAGGAGATGATCGACCAGGCGCAGTTCCAGGCCGGCGACGACCCGGTGGCCAACCTCGGCGCGATCGCCCAGACCGCCACCACCAGCTGCACCGACGCCATCGCCCCCGGCGACTCCGCCTACGACAACTCGCACGCCGCCGAGGACCTGGAACGGCTGCGCAGCACCTGGGATGTGCCCGCGCTCGCGCTGCTCGGCATCGGCAACGGCGCCCAGGTGGCGCTGGCCTACGCCGGCTCGCACCCGAACAAGGTGGCCCGGCTGGTGCTGGACTCGCCGCTGCCGCTGGCCATCGCCGCCGAGGCCGCCGCCGAACAGCGGGTCCGCGGTCAGCAGGCCGCGCTGGACGCCTGGGCCGCCCAGTGCGCGGCCACCAACTGCGCGCTGGCGCCCGACCCGAAGGGCGCCGTCGACGCGCTGCTGCGCGCCGCCCGCGACGGCCGCGGACCCAACGGGGCCGCGGTGTCCGTCGTCGCCAACGCGATCTCGACCGCGCTGGCCTACCCGCGCGGCGACCGGATCGCGGCAGGCAACGCGCTGGCCGACGCGATCGCCGCCGCCCGCGCCGGCGACACCGGCCCGTTCGGCGAGCTGATCGCCCGCGGCGAGGCGCTGCGCGACACCGACGGCCAGTTCGTCAACGGCTGCAGCGACGCGCTGAACCGGCCCACTCCGGACCGGGTGCGCGAGCTCGTCGTCGCCTGGAACAAGGAGTACCCGCAGTTCGGCATGGTCGGGGCGCTGAGCCTGGTCGACTGCCTGAACTGGCCCAGCGGCACCACCCCGCAGGAGCCGCAGGGGCTCAAGATCCCGGTGCTGCTGCTGGGCACCCAGAACGACCCGGTCGTCGGCAACGAGGGCGTCGCCGCGGTGGCCGCCACCGTCATCAACGCCGGTTCCCCCAACCGGCGGGTGATGTGGCAGGGCATCGGGCACGGCGCGTCGGTCTACTCGCCGTGCGCGCTGCCGCCGGTGATCGGCTATCTCGACAGCGGCAAGGTTCCCGACACCGACACGTTCTGTCCGGCCTGACATCTGACGGTGACGGGCGTCAGGTACGGTGCGGTCGTGCGCGATGTTGTGGCCAACGCTTTGACCACCGCCTTCCGACCCCGTACCTCACCGCCCGACGTGGCGTCGGTGCTCAGGGTGATCCTGTGGCCGGTGGCGATCCTGTTCATCATCCACCGCAGCTACGTGCTGGCGACCAACGGCTACATCACCGACGACTTCGGACCCGTGTACCGGGCGGTCGTCAACTTCAAGCTGGGCCTGGACATCTACAACGAGCACTTCAACCACGTCGACCCGCACTACCTGTACCCGCCGGGCGGCACCCTGTTGATGGCTCCGTTCGGCTACCTGCCGGTCGAGGCGTCGCGCTACTGGTTCATCTTCTTCAACACGCTGGCCATCGTGCTGGCCGCGTACTTCTTGATCCGGCTGTTCGGTTTCACGTACCGCTCGGTGGCCCTGCCCGCGTTGCTGGCCCTGATGTTCTGCTCCGAAAGCGTGGTCAACACACTGGTTTTCGGCAACATCAACGGCTGCATCCTGCTGGCCGAGGTGCTGTTCTTCCGCTGGCTGCTGGACGGTAACCGCAACCACGAGTGGCTCGCCGGCGCCGCGATCGGCATGACGCTGGTGGTCAAACCGCTGCTGGCGCCGCTGCTGCTGCTGCCGCTGCTCAACCGTCAGTGGCGGCCGCTGGTCACCGCGGTCGCGGTGCCCGCGGTCTTCAACATCGTGGCCTGGCCGCTGATCAGCGACCCGATGGGCTTCATCACCCGCACCCTGCCCTACATCATGACCACCCGCGACTACTTCAACAGCTCCATCGCGGGCAACGGGCTCTACTACGGGCTGCCGACCTGGCTGATCATCGTGCTGCGCATCGGGTTCACCGTGATCGCGGTGATCTCGCTGTGGCTGCTCTACAAGTACTACCGCACCCGCGATCAGCTGTTCTGGATGGCGACGTCGTCGGGCGTGCTGCTGATCACGTCGTTCCTGGTGCTGTCACTGGGCCAGGGCTACTACTCGATGATGCTGTTCCCGTTCCTGATGACCGTGGTGATGCCGAACTCGGTGCTGCGCAACTGGCCGGCGTGGCTGGCGATCTACGGCTTCATGAGCGCCGACCGGTGGCTGCTCGGGCACTGGCCGACGACGGGCCGGTTCCTGGAGTACATGAAGTTCACCTACGGCTGGTGCCTGATGCTGATCGTGGTGTTCTCGGTGCTGCTGTTCCGCTACCTCGACGCCAAGGCCGAGAACCGACTCGACGAGGGCATCGACCCGCCGTGGCTGAAGACGCCGAAGGACGCACCGGCCACCGCGGTGAGCTAGCCGCGTAACGCTAGTAGCGTGGAGCCCATGACGATCCCGGCTCCCAAAGTGCAGCTGACTGACGACGAGTGGCGCCAGAAGCTGACCCCCGAGGAGTTCCACGTCCTGCGGCGGGCCGGCACCGAGCGCCCCTTCACCGGCGAGTACACCGACACCAAGACCGAGGGCATCTACGAGTGCCGGGCCTGCGGTGCCGAACTGTTCCGCAGCACCGAGAAGTTCGAATCGCACTGCGGCTGGCCGTCGTTCTACGACCCGGCCGACTCCGACGCGGTGATCCTGCGCCCCGACGACTCGCTGGGGATGCACCGCGTCGAGGTGATCTGCGCCAACTGCCACAGCCACCTGGGCCACGTCTTCGAAGGTGAGGGCTACCCCACCCCGACCGACAAGCGCTACTGCATCAACTCGATCTCGCTGCGCCTGAAGCCGACGTCCTGACGCGCGGCGAAGGCCCCTACGCCGGGTAAACGGCGAACTCGGTGCCGCCCTCGACGGGTGAGGTGCACTGGAACAGCAGCGGCGCCGTCTGGGCGGTCCCCGAGTAGCAGGTGAACGGCCCGATGACCTGGTACCTCTCACCGGCGGGGTCGTACTGCGCGGCGTAGTGCGAGGCGGTGACGCAGTCGATGTTGCCCGCGAGGATGTCGATCACCCGACCGCCCACCGGGTCACACCGTTCGGCGTCGGCCTCCTGCGCCCATGCGACCGGGGCACCCGTGAGCCCGCCGACGGTCAGCGCCGCGGCGAGCAGTACCTGTGTTCTCACGCCCACCATGATCACCCAGAACCGCCGGAAAACCCGGCAACCTCACGGCAGACGTTCGATGAGTTGCTCGGGGCTGACCCGCGGACCGGTGAAGAACGGCGTCTCCTCGCGCACGTGCCTGCGGGCGTCGGTGGCACGCAGATCCCGCATCAGGTCCACGATGCGATGCAGTTCGGGCGCCTCGAACGCCAGGATCCACTCGTAGTCGCCGAGCGCGAACGCCGGCACCGTGTTGGCCCGCACGTCCTTGTAGCCGCGCGCCGCCATGCCGTGCTCGGCGAGCATCCGCTTGCGCTCCTCGTCGGGCAGCAGGTACCACTCCAGCGACCGCACGAACGGGTACACGCAGATGTAGTTGCCCGGCGCCTCACCGGCTAGGAACGCCGGGATGTGGCTCTTGTTGAACTCCGCCGGGCGATGCAGCGCGACGTTGCTCCACACCGGGGTGCTGACCCGGCCGAGCGTGGTGGTGCGCCGGAAGTCGGAGTAGGTGGCCTGCAGCGCCTCGACGGTGTCGGCGTGCGTCCAGATCATGAAGTCGGCGTCGGCGCGCATCCCGGCGATGTCGTAGAGGCCGCGGACGACGACGCCGCGCTCCTCCTGCTGCTTGAGGAACGTCGCGGTCTCGTCGATGACCGCCGCGCGATCCTCCCCGAGTTCGCCCGGCCGCACCGAGAAGACCGAGAACATCAGGTAGCGGATCGTCGCGTTGAGCGCGTCGTAGTCGAGCTTGGCCATGCTCCTATCGTGCCACGCGGGCGGTGGCCAACTGCGCCGCCGCCCTCGTCGCCGACGCCACGCAGGCGGGCACCCCAATGCCGTCCAGGAACGCCCCGGCCACCGCGATGGTCGGCGGCAGCCCGGCCCGCAGCTCGGCCACCAGCGCGCCGTGGCCGGGACCGTACTGCGGCAGCGCGTCGATCCAGCGCTGGACCAGGTAGTCGACCGGCTCGGTGCGCACCCCGAACAGCGTCACCAGGTCCTCGGCGCCCCAGGCGAGCAGCTCCTCGTCGCCGACGCTGCGCGCCAGGTTGTCGCCGAACCGGCCGAACGACAGACGCAGCAGTTCGACGTTGCCGCGTGGCCCCCACTTGCGCGACGTCAGCGTGGCCGCCTTGGCGTGCAGCCGCCGCTCCCCCGTCGCCACCAGCACCCCGGAGTTCGGCGGCAGCGGTGTGCCGCCGGGCAGCGCCAGCGCCACCACGGCCACCGAGGCGACCGGGATCCGGCGCGCGGCGGCCGCCGTGCGCGGTGCGACGTCGGCGACGATGCGCGCCAGCACCGGCGCCGGCACCGCCAGCACCACCGCGTCGGCGCGGTGGTGGGCGCCCGCGTCGTCGACGATGGTCCAGCCGCGCGGCGACGCCGCCGCCACCCTCTCGACGCCGACCTGGGCCCACCGCACGTCGGCCCGCCGGATCAGCTCGTCGAGCAGCACCTGATAGCCGCCGTCGACGGCGCCGAACACCGACCCGGTGACCGGCGGGCCCATCGCGGCGCGCACCGCCTCGGTCAGGCTGCGCGCCCCGCGGTCCAGCGCCGCGGCCACCGTCGGGAACCCCGAGCGCATCCCGATCGTGGCCGCCGAGCCCGCGTACACGCCGGTCAGCAGCGGTTCCACCGACCGGGTCACCACCTGCTCGCCGAACCGCTCCCCGACCAGCTCGGCCACCGAGGGGTCGGCGCCGGGCCGCCAGGACAACGGCCGGGCGGGTTCGTCGCGGATCCAGGCGAGGGTGGCGTCGTCGACCAGCCCGGCCAGCGACGACGCGTCGGCGGGCAGCCCCTGCAGCGTGCCCTGCGGTAGCGGGTGCAGCCGGTCCTGGCTGTAGATCAGCGGGCGGGTGCCGGTGGTGCCGACCTGCCGGTGCGCCAGCCCCAGTTCGGCCAGCAACGCCGGCATCTCGGGGCGGCGGGCGACGAACGCCTCCGCTCCGACGTCGACGTGCTGGCCGCCAAGCCGTTCGGTGCGCAGAATCCCGCCGAGCCGGTCGGCGGGGTCGAACACGGTGATCGACGCGTCCGGACCGGCCGCGACCCGCAGCCGGTAGGCGGCGACCAGACCCGAGATCCCGCCGCCGACAACGCAATACGTCGCGCTCACAGCGAATGCACCAGCTCCACCACCTTGGTGATCACATCGGGGTCGGTGGCAGGCAGCACACCGTGGCCGAGGTTGAACACATGTCCCGAAGCCCCGGCCTCCACCGCCCGGCGGCCGTCCTCGACGACCCTGCGCACCGCGCGCTCCACCACCGGCCAGCCGGCCAGCAACACCACCGGGTCGAGGTTGCCCTGCAGCGCGGTGCCCGGCAGGACGCGGGTGGCGGCGTCGGGCAGCGCGGTGCGCCAGTCCACCCCGACCATGGCGGGGGCGCCGTGCCCGGAGGCCGCCTCCGACATCGCGCCGAGCAGTTCGGCGGTGCCCACCCCGAAGTGGGTCATCGGCACGCCCGCGGCGGCCAGCGTGGCGAACACCCGGGTGCTGTGCGGCAGCACGTAGGTGCGGTAGTCGGCCAGCGACAGCGTCCCGGCCCAGGAGTCGAACACCTGGATGGCGTCGACCCCCGCCTCGACCTGGACCTGCAGGAACGCGATCGTGACGTCGGTCAGCGCGGTCATCAGCGCGTGCCAGGTCTCGGTGTCGCCGAGCATCATCGCCTTGGTGCGCTCGTGGTTGCGGCTCGGGCCGCCCTCCACCAGGTACGACGCCAGCGTGAACGGGGCGCCCGCGAAGCCGATCAGCGGCACGTCGCCCAGCTCGGAGACCAGCGCGCCGACGGCCTCGGCGACCGGGGCGACCTGCTGCGGCTCAAGGGGTTTGATCGTCGCGACGTCGGCGGCCGTGCGGATCGGGTGCTCGATGACCGGGCCCACGTCGGGCACGATGTCCAGCGCGACCCCGGCGGCCCGCAGCGGCACAACGATGTCGGAGAACAGGATCGCCGCGTCGGTGTGGTGCCGCCGGATCGGCTGCAGGGTGATCTCGGTGATCAGCTCAGCGTCGAAGCAGGCCTGCATCATCGTGTTCTGCGCGCGCAGCGCCCGGTACTCCGGCAGCGAGCGGCCGGCCTGGCGCATGAACCACACCGGGACGCGGCTGGGTTTGCGGCCGCTGGCGGCAGCAAGATAGGGCGACTCGGGCAGTTCACGGCGCTTGTTCATCGCTGTCAATGCTGCCATGCGCTGCGCAGACACCCCGCCGAGCCTCGGTGCAGGCGCTTGCACGCACTATTCGGCGCGCCACGCGCACAGACCTGCCGAAATCGGCTAGCGTCAATCGGCGTGACCACCGCCGAACCGGTCCAGTTCCGTGAAGCGGTGGCGGCGATGAATGCCACCACCGTGCGACCGGAGATCGAACTGGGCCCGATCCGCCCGCCCCAGCGGCTGGCGCCGTTCAGCTATGCGTTGGGCGCTGAGGTCCGTCATCCGGAGACGGCGATCGTGCCGGAACGCTCCGAAGGGGACGCGTTCGGCCGGCTGATCCTGCTCCACGACCCCGACGGCGCCGACGCGTGGGACGGCACGATGCGGCTCGTGGCCTACATCCAGGCCGACCTGGACTCCAGCGAAGCCGTCGACCCGCTGCTGCCCGAGGTGGCGTGGAGTTGGCTCGTCGACGCGCTCGAGTCGCGGGCCGAACACGTCACCGCGCTGGGCGGCACCGTCACCGCCACCACGTCGGTGCGCTACGGCGACATCTCCGGGCCTCCGCGCGCCCACCAGCTGGAGCTGCGCGCCTCCTGGACGGCGACGTCGCTGGACCTGGGCCCGCATGTCGAGGCGTTCTGCGAGGTGCTCGAGCACGCCGCCGGCCTGCCGCCGCAGGGTGTCACCGACCTGAGCTCCCGCACCCGCGCCTGAGATGGTCGACGCAGAACCAGCCGACTCCGAGCAGGCGCAGACCTCCGAGCCGGAGCCGACCCCGCTGCTGGCCCCGCGCGACGGGATGCCGGCGCTGTCGGTCAGCGTCGACGAGATCCGGCGGGCGGCCGAGTTGCTCGACTCCGGGCACGGCCCGTTCGCGGTCGACGCCGAGCGGGCCTCGGGGTTCCGCTACTCCAACCGCGCCTACCTGGTGCAGATCCGCCGGGAGGGTGCGGGCACCGTGCTGATCGACCCGGTCAGCCACGGCGGCGACCCGGTGCGGGTGCTGGGCCCGGTTGCCGAGGTGCTGCGCACCGACGAGTGGATCCTGCACGCCGCCGACCAGGACCTGCCGTGCCTGGCCGAGCTCGGGATGCGGCCGACCCGCCTGTACGACACCGAGTTGGCGGGCCGGCTGGCCGGCTATGAGAAGGTCAACCTCGCCGCGATGGTGCAGCGGCTGCTGGGTCTGCAGCTGATGAAGGGGCACGGCGCGGCGGACTGGTCGAAACGGCCGCTGCCCGACGAGTGGCTCAACTACGCCGCACTCGACGTCGAGGTGCTCATCGACCTGCGCCACGCGGTCGCCGCGGTGCTCGAGGAGCAGGGCAAGAGCGCGTGGGCCGCCGAGGAGTTCGAGCATCTGCGCACCTTCGAGCCGACGCCGACGCGGCGGGACCGCTGGCGCCGCACCTCCGGTATCCACAAGGTCCGCAACCAGCGCGCGCTGGCCGCGGTGCGCGAGCTGTGGATCACCCGCGACCAGATCGCACAGCGCCGCGACATCGCGCCGGGCCGGATCCTGCCCGACTCGGCGATCATCCAGGCCGCCACCGCCGACCCCGACACCGTCGAGAGGCTGACCGCGCTGCCGGTGTTCGGCGGCTCCCGCCAGCGCCGCAGCGCGCAGGTGTGGCTCGACGCGCTGGCCCGGGCCCGCGCCACCAAGGATCCGCCCACACCGCAGGAACCGTCCAACGGTCCACCGCCGGCGTCGCGGTGGGCGCGGCGCAAACCCGAGGCCGCGGCCCGGCTGGAGGCTGCTCGCGCCGCGTTGGCCCAAGTGGCGCAACGGGTTTCGATACCGGCGGAGAATCTCGTCGCCCCTGAGGCGATCCGCAGGCTGTGCTGGGACTGGGAGGCGCCCGCCGATCCGGCCGACACCGCCGCCGTCGTCGACGCGGTGCTGCGCGAGGCCAAGGTGCGGCCGTGGCAGCGCGCGCTGACCGTCGACGCGCTCGCCGACGCCCTGCGCGGCTAGCCTGTCAGGCTGCCGTGGGTGATGCGCCCGTTCATCACCGTCAGATCGACCGGGGTGGCCGCGATCTCGTGCGGATCGAGGTCGAACAGGTTGCGCCGCAGCACGATCAGGTCGGCGCACTTGCCGACCTCCAGCGAGCCGACGATGTCGTCGAGCCGCAGCGCCCGGGCCGCGCCGAGCGTGGCGGCCCGCAGCGCCTGGTCCAGGTCGAGACGCTGGTCGGTGGGCTCGAGGACGTCGGCGTCCGGATGGCCGATGAGCTGGCGGGTCACCGCCACCTGGATCGCGTCGAGCGGTTTGTATGTCGAGAAGTAGCCCGCCGCAGGCCAATCCGTGCCGAACGCGACCGTGGCGCCGGTGTCCAGCAGCGCGCGCGGCCGGAAGAACTCCCGCTGCCGCTGCGGGCCGTAGCGCTGCAGGCTGATCTCCACGGTGCCCGGATCAGCGGAGAACCAGTTGGCGGAGAACTGCGCGATCACCCCCAGTTGTGCGAAGCGGGGGACGTCGGCGCGGTCAATGGTGACCAGATGCGCGATGGTGTGGCGGCGGTCGCGGGGCGGGTTCGCCGCGATCGCGGCCTCGACGGCGTCCAGGGCGGTGCGGATGGTGCGGTCGCCGATGGCGTGGATGTGCACGTCGACCCCGGCGGCGTCGGCCTCGGTCACCAGTCGCCGCCAGTCCTCGGGTGAGAACGGCGAGCTGCCAACGTAATCCGGCCGGTCGGCGTAGGGCTCGAGCAGATGGGCGGTGTGGCCCTCGGCGGTGCCGTCGCCGAGGATCTTGAGCACCCCGCCGCGCACCAGGTCGGTCCGGTAGCGCTCGCGCAGCGCCACGGTGGCCGCCACCGCGGTGTCGACCGGCGGCGCCTTGACGATGTGCGAGGCCACCACCCGGAACGGCAGCAGCCCCTGCGCCTCCAGATCGGTGTAGACGCCCACGAGTTCGCCAGGGTCGTTCTCCCCCGGCGGCAGCCCGGCGTCGAACACGGCGGTGATGCCGGCCGCGGCGGCCTTGGGTGCCCACCGGGCGAGCAGCCGTGTCAGCACCGCCCGGGTCATCGGTTCGACGGTGTCGACGATGCCGAGGACGGCGGGCAGTTCCAGCACCCAGCCGGTGGGTTCACCGTCGTCGTCGCGGACGTAGAAGCTGAATCCCGGCACCGGGTCGGGTGTGTCGCGGGTGATGCCGGCCAGACGCAGCGCGGCGCTGTTGACCCACGCGCTGTGCGCGTCGATCGCGAACAGGATCGCCGGGCGGTCCGGGATGAGCTCGTCGAGTTCGGCGCGGGTGGGCCCCTGCGGGCCGAACATGTCGACCCGCCAACCGAATCCGCGCACCGGTCCGGTGGGGTGGGCGCGCACGTGCGCCGCGATCGCGGCGAGCGCGGCGTCGCGGTTGGCGACCTGCAGGTCCACCCCGGGTGTGAAGAACGCCCCGACGAGCGGGTGGATGTGCGCCTCGATGAAGCCCGGCAGCAGCATCCGGCCGTTCAGGTCCACGGTGTGGGCGCCGGGCCCGGCGGCCGCGGTGGCCTCGTCGTCGCCGCCGACGGCCACGATGCGGTTGCCGCGCACCGCGACCGCCTGTGCCCACGGTTGGCGCGGGTTCATCGTGTAGACGGCCCCGCCGCGGAACACCACGGCGGGCGGCAGTTCCGGCAGCGGGGAGCTCCCCGGCGGCGCGGCGCCCGATCCGTCCGCGGTGTAGTCACCGAGCGCTGCGACCAGGGAGCAGTTCCTGCACATGGCCTAATTATCGCGAACGTTGATAATTAGGCCGCCCTTTCGGGTCAGCTCAGCAGGCCCGCCAGGAACGGCGTCGAGTCCGGCAGCGACGCCAGCACCGTGCCACTGTGGTCCTCGTCGGGATAGACCTTCAGCGTGACGTCCTGACCGTGGGCGGTCAGCGCGTCGGCGAACCGCAGCGTCAACTCCGGCGGCACATCGCGGTCCAGCAGTCCGACGCCCAGGAAGATCGGCCGGTCATAGCCGTCGGCGGGGATGCCCATGTAGGCGTCGACCACCTCGGGGGATCCCGGGATCGACGTCAGCGGCGCGGTGAAGAACCCGGGCACCGTCATGTCGGTCAGCGTCGCCGACAGGTCGGCCAGGCAGAGGGTCTCGGCGCGGTCGGCCGCCGCCCGGCCCGCCGGGGTGAGGATCACGTCCAGGTCGAGTTCGGGGTGCGCCTCGCGCAGCGCGGCGACAATGTAGGCGGTGTAGGCGTTGGCCACCGGCCCCAGCGAGGCGGGCACCTCCATCTCCGGGCCCGCCTTCTTGACCAGCGACTCGACGCCTGCGGGGGTGCCGGTCGCGACGACGCCCCGGTAGTCCAGACCGGTGCCGGCGCTGAATTCCGTTGCCCAGCGCGCGGTTGCGACGGCCGCGGCGCCACCCTGCGACTGGCCGACCACCGCCCACTTGGGCGACAACGGCAGATCCAGGCCGTGGGTGGCGATCACCGAGTCGACGACGCCCCGCGCGGTGGTGCGGCTGTTGAGGTAGCTCATCAGGCCCGGGGTGCCCAGGCCGGCGTAGTCGCTGCCGACGACGACGTACCCCTGGTCCAGCCAGTGGCTCAGGTACTCGTTGTCACGCTCGGAGCGCGGCCGCGCCGACGGCGTGCAGTCGTCGCCGAGGCCGACCGTGCCGTGCGCCCAGGCGACGACGGGCCAACCGCCCGGCGGTGGAGCGCTTTTCGGGGTGAACACGACCGCGGTGCTGACCGCGGGCCGGTCGTGCTGGTCGACGGTCGAGTACAGGATGCGGAAGGCCTGGCCGGCGCCGGCCACCGACAGCGCCGGATCCAGCGGCACCGATTCGATCAGCGTGCCGGGCGCGCCGATCGGACCGCCGTAGTCGCGTGCGTCGAGTCCGGACCACTGCGGCGCCGCCGCGGTCGCCACCGCCGGCGCCGCCGTCAGCGCGAGCATGACCGTCCCGACCACAGCCAGAAAACGAAGTGCCGCAGCAAATCTCATAGGCACAGCCTATAGCCCCGCGGCTCCCGTCGAATCAGTCGGGTACGTGCCCGCTGACCTCGGGTTCGTCGACCGCGGTGCCCTGGGCGGCGATCCACCCGGTGATCTGGCGGGCCACGGTGCGGTCGGTCAGCCCCACCTCGGCGAGCACCTCACCCCGCGACGCGTGCGCGAAGAACTCCTGCGGCAGCCCGAGATCACGGCACGGCACGTCGATCTCCTTGTGCCGCAGCGCCGCCGACACCGACGAGCCGATGCCGCCGTGAACGCCGTTGTCCTCCAGGGTGGCCACCAGCTTGTGGCGGCGGGCGAATTCGGCGACCGCGTCGGGCACCGGCAGCACCCAGCGCGGGTCGACCACGGTCACCCCGATGCCCTGGTTACGCAGCAGTTCGGCCACCGACAGCGCCATAGTCGCGAAGGGGCCGACCGCGACCAGCAGCACGTCCTCGGACAGGCCGTCGGCGGGTACCGCGAGCACGTCGACGCCGTCTCGGCGCTCGATCGCCGGGATGTCCTCGCCGACATCACCTTTCGGGAACCGGATGGCGGTGGGCCCGTCGTTGACCTCGAGCGCCTCACCGAGTTCCTCACGCAGCCGGGCGCCGTCGCGCGGTGCGGCCACCCGCATGCCGGGCACGATGTTGAGCATCGACAGATCCCACATGCCGTTGTGGCTGGCGCCGTCCGGTCCGGTGACACCAGAGCGGTCCAGCACCATCGTGACCGGCAGCTTGTGCAGCGCGACGTCCATCATCACCTGGTCGAACGCCCGGTTCAAAAACGTCGAGTAGATCGCGACGACCGGGTGCATCCCGCCCATCGCCAGACCGGCCGCCGAGGTCATCGCGTGTTGTTCGGCGATCCCGACGTCGAAGAACCGGTCGGGGTACTTCTCCCGGAACGCGCTCAGACCGGTCGGGCCGGGCATCGCGGCGGTGATCGCCACCACGTCGCGACGCTTGGCCGCCAACGAGATCAGTTCCTCGGAGAACACCGACGTCCAGCCCAGGCCGGGCTCGGAGGTCGGCAGCCCGGTCTCGGGGTCGATGACGCCGCAGGCGTGCATCTGGTCGGCCTCGTCGTTCTCGGCCGGCGCGTAGCCCATGCCCTTGCGGGTGACCACGTGCACGATCACCGGCATGTTGAAGCCGCGCGCGTGCCGCAGCGCGGACTCCACGGCGTGCTCGTCGTGACCGTCGATCGGCCCGACGTACTTGAGGCCGAGGTCGGTGAACATCACCTGCGGCGACAGGGCGTCCTTGATACCGGCCTTGATCGAGTGCATGCACTGGTAGCAGAACTCGCCGATGACGGGCACCGAGCGCACCGCCTTGCGGCCCTCCTCCAGGACCCGCTCGTAGCCCGGCTGCAGCCGCAGACCGGCCAGGTGTTCGGCGAACCCGCCGATGGTCGGGGCGTAGCTGCGGCCGTTGTCGTTGACGACGATGACGACCGGGCGCCGCGACGCGGCGATGTTGTTGAGCGCCTCCCAGCACATGCCGCCGGTCAGCGCGCCGTCGCCGACGACGGCGACCACGTGGCGGTTGCGGTAGCCGGACAGCTCGAACGCCTTGGCCAGGCCGTCGGCGTAGGACAGCGCCGCGCTGGCGTGGCTGGACTCGACCCAGTCGTGTTCGCTCTCTTCGCGCGACGGATAGCCCGACAGGCCGTCTTTCTTACGCAGCGTGTCGAACTCGGGCGCACGGCCGGTCAGGATCTTGTGCACGTAAGCCTGATGGCCGGTGTCGAAGATGATCGGGTCGTGCGGCGAGTCGAACACCCGGTGCAGAGCCAGGGTGAGTTCGACCACACCGAGGTTCGGGCCGAGATGCCCGCCGGTTGCAGCGACCTTGTGGATCAGGAACTCACGGATCTCACCAGCCAGCTGATCCAGCTGGGACTGTGTCAGGTGCTGCAGATCAGCGGGCCCGCGGATCTGTTCAAGCATTCCGTCAGTCTACGCACGCCCGTCGTGGTCAGTCCTGACGAGTCTGGTAGACGTCGGGCACACCGTCGTGGTCCACGTCGACCGTCTCTTCCTCCCAAACCGCCCGGTAGTGGCGGTTTCTGGCCCGCAACAGGATCGACGCCAGGGCCGCCGAACACAGCGATCCCATCAACACGCCGATCTTGACGAAATCGTCACGTTCCGAGCCCAGACCGTAGGCGAGATCCCCGATCAGCAGCGACACCGTGAACCCGATGCCGGCCAGCATCGCGATGCCGGTCACATCGATCCAGCGGACCGCGGGATCCAGGTCGGCGCGGGTGACCGACGCCAGGATGCGGGTGGTCAGGAAGATGCCGGCGGGTTTGCCGATGAGCAGGCCCAGGATGATGCCGAGCGCGATCGGGTCGCCGACGGCCTGGGTGAGGCCGCTCACACCGCCGATGGCGACGCCGGCGGCGAAGAACGCGAACACCGGGATCGCCACCCCTGCCGACAGCGGCCGGATCCGGTGTTCGAAGTGCTCGGCCAGGCCGGGTCCGGCGTCGGGTCCGCCCGCGGCCTCGGAGCGGTGCACGGGCACCGTGAAGCCGAGCAGCACCCCGGCCACCGTGGCGTGTACGCCGGATTCGTGCATGAGCACCCAGGTGCACACCGCCAGCGGGATCAGCAGCCACCAGTGCCGGATGCGGCGCTGCACACAGAGGGCGAACAGCGCCAGCGGGACGAGCATGGCCAGCAGCGCGGTGACGTTGATCGTCTCGGTGTAGAAGAACGCGATCACCGCGACCGCGAGCAGGTCGTCGACCACAGCGAGGGTGAGCAGGAAGATCCGCAGCGCCGACGGCAGGTGCGTGGAGATCACGGCGAGCACCGCCACCGCGAACGCGATGTCGGTCGCGGTCGGGATCGCCCACCCGCGCAGGGCGCCGTCGCCGACGTGCGCGGTGGTGGCGACGAAGATCAGTGCCGGTGCGATCATGCCGCCGACGGCCGCGGCGATCGGCAGCACGGCCCGGGCGGGATCGCGCAGGTCACCGGCGACGAACTCGCGTTTGAGTTCCAGGCCGACGACGAAGAAGAACACCGCCAGCAGCCCGTCGGCGGCCCAGGCGCCGATGGTGAGGTTGAGGTGCAGGCCGAACGGATCGCCGCCGACCTCGTAGTCCCGCAGCGCGAAGTAACTCTCCGACCACGGGGAGTTGGCCCAGATGAGCGCGACGGCCGCGGCCACCAGCAGTACGCCGCCGCCCACGGTCTCCTTGCGCAGGACCTCGGCGATGCGGCTGGCCTCGGACCACGACCCGCGGGAGAACAGGGCGCGTGGCCTGAATCGGGGTGTTGGCTTCGCGGTCACAGGAGCTCCACCTTCGGCAACGTCAATAAATAAGGCACGGTCAACGAATAAGCGCCGACCAGACTTCCCGGCACACCCTGGCTTAACCCTAAGCCACAGTCCGCGACATCGCCGCCCGCAGATACCGACGCAGCAGCACCCCACCGACGGCGAGGTGATAGACGACACCGGCGGCCAGATACTGCCACCAGGTGCCCCCGGCGCAGGCCACCCAGAACGCCTTCGCCGCCCAGTACGGCGGCAGCACCCCGAACACCAGGTTCCACGCCGAGTCGATGAACCAGGGCAGGCACGGCAACCCCGCGATGAGCATGCCGAGTGCACGCACCATCGCGATGCCCTGAATCTTGTTGCCGGCGACGGAGACGATCGCCAGCATCGTCACGATCGCGGACAGGCCCGCGAGCATGCCGATCGGAACCAGTGCGGGCACCAGCCACAGGTCGAGCAGTCCGCTCAGCGACAGCGTCGCCACCACATAGACGGTCGTCAGCGTCAACACCGTGGCGGCGCGGTAGGCGATGAATCCGCTCACCGGGACCGGCGCCACCCGCAGCGCGGTGAAGGTGCCCGCGTCGACCTCCTCGAGTACCAGGAACGCGGCCAGACCGCCCGTCACGATGATCGCGGTGAGCAACAGGAACGCGGTGAGGATCAGCGGGTAGTACGGGACCAGGTCGAAGCCGTAGCGCTCGGCCAGCATGCGGGTGAAGACCGGGGTGAGGACACGCACACCCGTCGTCCAGATGACCGGTGCGACCACCAGCATCACCAACAGCGGGTCGCGATACGTCCCGCGAATGTCGTTGCGCGCGAAGGCGGCGAACGCACGTGCGCTCGTCATGTCCGGGCCACCACATGGCGCACGAACAGAGCGCGGGCGACCGCCGCCAGCGCCGCCGCGGCGACGAGCGGGTAACCCACCGCGTACACGGTCTGCCAGGGTGCCGGATCGATCTGGCCGAAGGCGCCGCCCAACAGCAGCAGCGGCCCCAGAGTCGGGATGACGTAGAGCACCGGACTGGTCCAGGCTCCGGACAGGTACAACACCGGCAGCCCGGTCAGCACGGCCAGCGGGACGGTCCCGGAGATGAACCAGTCGCTGGCGGAGTCGAACGGCAGCGACGTGGCGAACCCGACGAGCAGCATCACCAGCGTGCCGAGAACCACACCGGCGACCATCGGCAGCAGACGGTAGTCCGCCCCGTGCGCCACGGTGGCGACCACCACCGCCACGAACACCGAAACAGCAGTCAGGAGTGCGACTTTCGCGGCCAGATACTCCCAGAAACGCAGCGGTGAGGTGACCACCGCACCGACTGTCCGCTCCTGCTTCTCGAAGAACACCGACGCGCCGATGAAGAAGAACCCGATGATCGCGATGTCGCCGAGCAGGATGTAGGGCTCGGCGACGGGCCGCAGCCCGGGCGGCATCGGCAGCAGCACGGCCAGCCAGATCAGGCCGCTGAAGACCGCGGCGTGCAGGAACTTCTGCCGCACAGCCAGCACCACTTCCAGGCCCATCGCGCTGCGCAGCCGGGTCACGTCAGCCGCCTGCCCGTGGTCTCGACGAAGACGTCGTCGAGCGTGGCCTCGAGGCTGTGCAGGGTCTCGACGTGGCGGGTGCGCAACACGGTGTGGAAGCCGGGATCGTCGGCCAGGCCGTCCATCGCGAACTCCTCGGCGCGCAGCGTCCCGCCGGCGTCGCGATACTCCACCCGTACCCGCCGGCGGCTGCGGGCGAGCTTGAGCTCGGTCGGTGTGTCGAGCGCGACGATGCGCCCGTCGACGACGAATGCGACTCTGTCGCACAGCTCTTCGGCGGTGTGCATGTCGTGGGTGGTCAAGAACACCGTGCGCCCGCGCGCCTTCAGGTCGAGGATGATGTCCTTGACCCGGCGCGCGTTGACCGGGTCCAGACCCGAGGTCGGCTCGTCGAGGAACAGCAGTTCCGGGTCGTGGAGCAGAGCGCGGACGAACGTCAGCCGCATCTGCATGCCCTTGGAGTACCGGCCGACGCGCACGGCGGCGGCGTCGGCGAGGCCGACCGCGGCGAGAAGCTCCATCGGGTCGCGGGTCGGGCCACCGTACAGCGAGGCGAAGAAGCGCAGGTTCTCCAGCGCGGTGAGCTTCTGGTAGTGGTTCGGCAGCTCGAACGACACCCCGATGCGTTCGTAGTAGGCCGGTCCCCAGTCCGCGGGCTCACGACCCCACACCAGCAGATCGCCGCCGTGGTCGCGCAGCAGCCCGATCAGCAGCTTCTGGGTGGTCGACTTGCCCGCCCCGCTGGGGCCGAGGAAGCCGATGATCTCTCCCCCGCCGACGGTGAAGTCCATGCCGCGGATCGCCGGTTCCGCGGCTCCCGGGTACGTGAACGTCAGTCCCCGCACGTCGATCACCCCGGGGTTCATAGGCGGCACCTTCCGAGTCGTCGGATCAAGCCTCCGACCAGACTTCCCGGAACACCACCAGTGAATGTAGTGAACTTCCCGGGAGTTCTGAACAGAAACGAAGGTCTTGAAGCCCCGGCGGCGACGGCTACTGTGAAGCCGTCATGATCATCGAACGCACCAGCGTCGTCGACGCCCCCGTGGAGCGGGTGTGGCGGCGCGTCGTCACCGCCGAGGGCGTCAACGACGAGATGCGACCGGTGATGACGATGTCGTTCCCGCCCGGTGCCCGGGACCTCGACGTGGACAGCCTGCCGGTCGGCACACCGGTCGGGCGCTGCTGGTTGCGCCTGCTGGGGCTGGTGCCCTTCGACTACGACCTGCTGACCATCGAGGCGCTGATGCCCGGCCACGGCTTCCACGAGGAGTCGACGATGCTGAGCATGCGCCGCTGGCGCCATGAGCGCACCCTCGAACCCACCGCGGACGGTCGCACCGAGGTGCGCGACCGGGTGATCTTCGAGCCGCGGACCCTGTTGCGTCCGCTCTCGCCGCTGCTCGCCGCCGGCGTCGGGGCGTTCTTCAGCCACCGGCACCGCCGGTTGGCCCGCCACTTCGGTTCCGGCGGCTAGACCGCCACCCGCCGGGGCCGGTCCGAGCCGGGCCAGAGGTATTCGAGATCGTCGGGCACGTCGGGGAAGAACCGCCGGTAGTGCTCCGGGTCCTTACGCACCAGTGACGACTGGTGGCTGCGGTGAAACGCCGGATCGCCCAGCCACGGCGGCAGTTCCCCCGCCGCCTCCAGGTCGTTCTGGCTGCGCGGTTGGCCGATGCCCGTGTGCGCGGTCAGGTCGGCCAGCATCGTGGCCGCGCAGGTGTCGGCGTGGCCGAGATCCGTCCACTGCGCGCAGATGTCGAGCCCGTAGCGCACCAGCGCCTCCTCGTAGCCGGCCCACATCGCCGCGGCGGGATGGTGACGCCATCCGTAGCCGGGCACGGTCAGCGCGCGCACCACCTGGATGGTCTCCACCCGCTGCTTGCCCAGGCGCCGGGTGTCCAGCACGCGGGCGGACTCGTCGAACCGCGGACAGGGTAGGAAGGTCTGCACCTGTGCGGGATACCCGTTTTCCCGCGCCGGCCCCGGGTCAGCCCCGGGTCAGCAGGGCGACGCACTCGACGTGGTGGGTGAGCGGGAACGCGTCGAACACCCGCAACCGCTCGACGGTGTAGCCGTGGCCACGGTAGAGCCCGATGTCGCGCGCGAACGACGCTGCCTCACAACCGATGTGGACGACCCTCGGCACCCCGGCGGCGGCCAGCAGGTCGATCACCTCACGACCGGCGCCGGTGCGCGGCGGGTCCAGTACCGCGACGTCGGCGCGGTCGGGCTGGGCGGCCAGCGCGCGGCGCACCGAGTCGGTGACCACCGACACCCAGTCCAGGTCGGCCAGCGCCGCCCGGGCCGCCCGCGACGAGCCGCGCGACGTGTCGACGGTGACGACACGGCCGGTCTCCCCCACCGCCCGCGCCAGCACCGCGGCGAACACACCCGCGCCGCCGTACAGGTCCCACGCCGTCTGGCCGGTGTCCAGCTGCGCCCAGTCGGCGACGAGATCGCTGTAGAGGGTGGTCGCATCGCGGTGGGCCTGCCAGAACGCGGTCGCCGGCACCCGCCACGTGCGGTCGCCGACGCGCTGCACGGCCTCGTAGTCGCCCTCCACGACCCGGGTGGTCGCCTTGCGGCCTACCCGCGGTCCGGACTGCACGACGTGCCGGCGGCCGTCGTCGTCGAGGACGACGTGCAGATGCGCGCCCGGCGGCCAGTTCTGCGCGTCGATACCGTCGAGCATCCCGTCGGGCAGCTGCGCGCACCGCAGGTCGGTGATCAGCTCGGCGCTGTGGAAACGGTGAAACCCCGCCCGCCCGTCGGCCGTGGTGTCCAGCCGCACCCGGGTGCGCCAGCCGGTGGCCCGGCCGTCGCCGACGGGTTCGGCGGTGGCCTCGGACTCGTCGCACCAGTGGTAACCGCCGAGCCGGGCCAGCTGGTTGGCCACCACGGCGCCCTTGAGGCCGCGCACCGCCTCGGGGGTGGCGAACGCCATGTCGCAGCAGCCGGCGCCGTCCACCCCGGCGATCGGGCACAGGGAGTCCAGCCGGTCAGCGGAGGGCTCGAGCACCTCGACGGTGTCGGCCGTCCAGTAGGAGCCGCGGTCGGAGGTCACCCGGGCACGCACCGTCTCCCCCGGCAGCGCATAGCGCACGAACACCACCCGGCCCTCGTGGCGGGCCACACAGCTGCCGCCGTTGGCCGGCGGGCCGATGGTCAGCGTGAGCTCAGCGGAATCGCCGCTCACTCCAGGAATCCTCTGCGTGCGTCGCCGGGCGCGGAATGCGGTTGCAGCGCCTTGAGCCGCTCCGACGAATTCAGTTGCCACGGAACCGAAGTCACCATGACATTGGGCTCGAACAGCAGACGGCCCTTCAGTCGCAGGGCGCTCTGGTTGTGCAGCACCTGCTCCCACCAGTGGCCGACGACGTACTCGGGGATGAACACCGTGACGACGGTACGCGGTGACTCCTTGATGATGCGCTTGACGTAGTCCAGCACCGGGCGGGTGATCTCGCGGTACGGCGAGGCGATCACCTTCAGCGGCACGCTGATGTCGCTCTCCTGCCACTGGTGCACCAGCGCGCGGGTCTCGCCGTCGTCGACGCTGACGGTGATCGCCTCCAGCGTGTCCGGCCGGGTGGCCCGCGCGTAGGCCAGCGCCCGCCGGGTCGGCAGGTGCAGCTTGGACACCAGCACGATCGCGTGGTTGCGGCTGGGCAGCACCATGTCGGTGTCGGCGGCCTGCTCCTCGAGCTCGCGCGCCACGGTGTCGTAGTGCTTGTGGATCAGCTTCATCAGCACGTACAGCACCACCATCGCCAGGATCGCGATCCACGCTCCGGCAACGAATTTCGACACCACGACGATCACCAGAACGGCGCCGGTGCACAGGCAGCCGGTCGCGCTGACGATGCGTGAGCGGATCATCCTGCCGCGGACCGACGGATCGGTCTCGGTGCGCAGCAGCCGGGTCCAGTGCCGCACCATGCCGATCTGGCTGAGCGTGAACGACACGAACACGCCGACGATGTAGAGCTGGATCAGCGCGGTCACCTCGGCCTGGAACGCGATGACGAACGCGATCGCCGTGCAGGCCAGGAACAGGATGCCGTTGGAGAAGGCCAGCCGGTCCCCGCGGGTGTGCAGCTGGCGCGGCAGGTAGCGGTCCTGCGCGAGGATCGAGCCCAGCACCGGGAATCCGTTGAACGCGGTGTTGGCGGCCAGCATCAGGATCAGCGCGGTGACGACGGCGATGATGTACAGACCCGCCGAGAAGTCGTGGAACACCGCATCGGCCAGCTGGGTGATCAGCGTCTTCTGGTGATAGTCGGGCGGCGCGCCGGCCAGTTGTTCGTGCGGGCGTTCGGCGATCTGCACACCGGTCTCCTTGGCCAGCATGACGATCCCCATGAACAGCACGACCGAGAGCAGACCGACCAGCGCCAGCGTCGTCGAGGCGTTGCGGGACTTGGGTTTCCGGAACGCCGGCACCCCGTTGCTGATGGCCTCCACACCGGTCAGCGCCGCGCTTCCGGAGGAGAACGCCCGAGCGACGAGGAACACCAGCGCGAGACCGAGGATCTCACCGTGCTCGGAACGCATTTCGAAGTCCGCGGATTCGGCGCGCAGCGGGGTGTCCAGCACCAGGATCTGGAAGAAACCCCACCCGAGCATCGCGAAGATCCCGACCAGGAACGCATAGGTCGGCACCGCGAACGCCCGGCCGGACTCGCGGATGCCGCGCATGTTCATCGCGGCCAGCAGCACGATGGCGATGATCGCGAAGATCACCTTGTGCTGGCTGATGTACGGGATCGCCGAGCCGATGTTCGACATCGCCGCCGACATCGACACCGCCACCGTCAGCACGTAATCCACCAGCAGCGCGCTGGCCACGGTCAGCCCGGCGGTCGGACCCAGGTTGGTGGTCACCACCTCGTAGTCGCCGCCACCGGACGGGTAGGCGTACACGTTCTGCCGGTAACTGGCGATGACGATCACCATGACCACCGCGACCGCCAGGCCGATCCACGGCGTCATCGCATACGCGCTCAGCCCGGCGACCGACAGCACCAGGAAGATCTCCTCCGGAGCGTAGGCCACCGAGGACAGCGCGTCGGAGGCGAACACCGGCAGCGCGATGCGCTTGGGCAGCAGCGTGTGCGAGATCCGGTCGCTGCGGAACGGCCTGCCGAGAACCAACCGCCGCGCGACGGTGGATAACTTGGACACGAGTGCCAAGAGTAAGCCTGAAGTCGAACAACCGGGCAAAAGCTGTAGCGTTCCCACTGCGCGGGTTCGACAGGAAGGACTGTGGGAGTGCGTGTAGTGGTGATGGGCTGCGGCCGGGTGGGGGCGTCGCTTGCCGACAGTCTGGCCAGAATCGGCCATGACGTGGCGGTCATCGACCGCGACAGCGCCGCGTTTCACCGGCTCTCGCCGGAGTTTCCCGGCGAGCGGGTGCTCGGCATGGGCTTCGACCGGGACGTGCTGCTGCGCGCCGGGATCGAGGAGGCGGGCGCGTTCGCCGCGGTGTCCTCGGGTGACAACTCCAACATCATCTCCGCGCGTGTGGCGCGCGAGACATTCGGTGTGGAACGGGTGGTCGCGCGCATCTACGACGCCAAGCGCGCGGCGGTCTACGAACGGCTCGGCATCCCGACGGTGGCCACCGTGCCGTGGACGACCGACCGACTGCTCAACGTGCTGACCCGCGAGACCGAGACCACCAAGTGGCGTGACCCCAGCGGCAATGTCGGCGTCACCGAACTCGCCCTGCACGAGGGCTGGGTGGGCCGCAAGGTCACCGAACTGGAGGCCGCCACCGGCGGCCGGGTGGCGTTTCTGATCCGCTTCGGCGCGGGCCTGCTGCCGGACGCCAAGACGGTGATTCAGGCCAGCGATCAGGTGTTCATCGCCGCGATCGCCGGCCACATCGCCGAGGCGCTGGCCATCGCCGCGCTGCCGCCGAGCGAGGATCTCTAAATGAAGGCCGCGCACGCGAGGAGCACCACATGAAGGTGGCGATTGCCGGAGCCGGCGCCGTCGGCCGCTCCATCGCCAGGGAACTCGTCGACACCCACGAGGTGACGCTGGTGGAACGCGACCCAGGCCACATCGACGTCGACGCCATCCCGGGGGCGCAGTGGCGGCTGGGCGACGCGTGCGAGCTGACCGTGCTGGAGTCCGTCCAGCTCGAGCAGTTCGACGTGGTGATCGCCGCGACCGGCGACGACAAGGTCAACGTGGTGGTCAGCCTGCTGGCCAAGACCGAGTTCGCGGTGCCGCGGGTGGTGGCCCGGGTCAACGACCCCCGCAACGAGTGGTTGTTCGACGAGAACTGGGGCGTCGACGTGGCGGTATCCACCCCGCGGATGCTGGCCTCCCTGGTGGAGGAGGCTGTCGCGGTCGGAGATCTGGTGCGGCTGATGGAGTTCCGCAAGGGCCAGGCCAATCTCGTCGAGATCACCCTGCCCGACGACACCCCGTGGGGCGGCAAGCCCGTCAAACGCCTCGAACTGCCCCGCGACTGCGCGCTGGTGACGATTCTGCGGGGGCCGCGGGTGATCGTGCCCGAGTCCGACGAACCGCTCGAGGGCGGCGACGAGCTGCTGTTCGTCGCGGTCGCCGAGGCCGAGCAGGAGCTGCAGGAGATCCTGCTGCGCCCGCAGAGCCGCTAGCGGTTCTCCGGCTGCGCGACGTCGTCGGCGGTGCTGGGCTCGTGCTCGTCGTCGGCGGCCCCGGTGGTCCCGGCGGCCGGCGGCAGCGCACGCTGTGCGGTGCGGATGGCCAGATAGGTGACCAGCGCGGCGACGGCGGTCAGCGGCCATCCCATCGAGATGCGCGCCACCCCGAGCCAGCCGGTCTGGTCGGCCTCGTAGAGGTGCTGCTGCACGACGAACCGCGCCGAGAACACCAGCACCCACACCAACGTGGCGATGTCGAAGGCGTGCAGCGCCCTGCGGTGATGACGCCAGTCCCGGCCATGGCCGTTGATCCAGCTCCAGATGTAGCCGACCACCGGGCGGCGGATCAGCACCGACAGCCCGAACACGGCGGCCCATATCAGTGACGTCCAGATGCCCAGCAGGAAGTAGCCCTTCGATTCGCCCATCACGTAGGCGATCAGCGCGCAGATGCCGACGCCGAAGAAGCCCGAGATCGCCGGCTGGGCGGACTCGCGGCGGATCAGCCGGAACACCAGGATCGCGGCCGCCACGGCCAGTGCGGCGACGACCGCTGGGACCAGCGAGGCCAACTGGGACACCGGGACGAACACCACAACGGGCAGCGAGGAGTAGATCAGGCCGCTGATCCCGCCCATCTGCTCGAGGACCGCGTTCGCCCTCACAGATCCCTTGCTCGGCTGACCCGGTTCGGTTCCGGGTTCACTCACTTCTGGATCTCTTCGCTCACTTCTGGATTTCGTAGTGGGGGTTGTAGATCGCCTTCGCGCCGTTGTCGAGCTTGCCGACACGTCCGTGCACCTTGAGGGTGCGGCCGGACTCGATACCGGGGATGCGGCGCTGGCCGAGCCACACCAGCATCACCGAGTCGGTCCCGTCGAACAGTTCCGCCTTGACGCCGCCCGCGCAGCCCTTGCCGTTGCACTCGACGCTGCGCAGGGTGCCGATCATCGTCACTTCCTGACCGCGCTGGCAGTCGATGGCCCGCTGGGCTCCCGTCTGGGCGGCCTCGTCGCTGAGCTCCTCGACGTCAAGTTGTTCGGGGTCTTCTGTCAATCGCCGCGTCAGCCGGCGCAGATACCCTTCGGCCGTTGCCATGGCCTCTCCTGACTAATCGCAGATCCACCCTGGATCTACCCAACCCATCGCCACGGTAGACCTGTCTGATCGGAGATGCCACGCGGGGTCACCTCGCCACGCCGGGCGAATTTCGGTCAGGGCACGATCTAGGCATGACGGTCGATCTCCACGACGCCACCGCCGTGCTGCTGCCCGGCACCGGATCCGACGACGACTTCGTCTACCGGGCGTTTTCCGGTGCCCTGCACGCGCAGGGAGCCCGGTTGGTGACCCCGGCGCCCCAACCACACCGGCTCATCGCCGGCTACCGCGAGGCGCTCGATGAGGCGGCGCGCAGCGGGCCCGTGATGGTGGGCGGGGTGTCGATCGGGGCGGCGGTCGCGGTGGCCTGGGCGCTGGCCCATCCGGACCGGACGATCGCGGTGCTGGCGGCGCTGCCGGCCTGGAGCGGGCATCCGCACGACGCGCCTGCGGCCGCGGCGGCCCGCCACTCGGCGGCCCAGCTGCGCAGCGAGGGGATCTCGGCCGCGATCGCGGCGATGCGCGCCTCCAGCCCGGCGTGGCTGGCCGACGAGCTGGCCCGGTCATGGCTGGGCCAGTGGCCGGCGCTGCCCGACGCGATGGAGGAGGCGGCCGGTTACGTCGCCCCCACCGTCGAGCAGCTCGAACACCTGCAAGCGCCGATGGGCGTCGCGGCCGCTGTCGACGACCCCGTGCATCCGATCGCGGTGGCCGCCGAGTGGGTCGGCGCGGCACCCCGGGCGGCGTTGCGCACGCTCACGCTCGACGAACTGGGCGCCGATCCGGCGAACCTGGGCGCCGCCTGTGTGGCGGCGCTGCTGGAGACCTAACCGCTGCTCTATCGGCGGCTCAGCCGACCGCTGCTCTTTCGGCGGCTCAGCCGACCGCTGCTCTTTCGGCGGCTCAGCCGCCGGTGATGCCGCTGCGCAGCTGCTGCATCGCCGTGCCCTGCGCGCTGCGCCGCGCGACCAGCTGGGCCTGCGGCTGCTGACCCGCCTGCTGCGCCTGCTGGGCGGCGGCCTGCTCGGCGGCGGCGCGCAGCTGGTTGGCCATCGCCTCGGGAAGCTGGATCGGCAGCGGGGTACGCACCGGCAGCGGCGTGTCGCCACGCCGAACCACGGTGTCGGCCACCGCCGCTCGCGCCTCGTCGGCCAGCGCGTCGAACTTGTCCTGCGGTCCGTTGACCACGCACCGGATCATCCAGCGGTACCCGTCGACGCCGATGAACCGCACCACACCCTGCGGCGCCGGCTGACCCTGGACCGTCTTGGCGACCCCGACGACCTCGCGGCCCCACCGGCCGTCCTGGATGGACACCTGTGCGCCGTCCTTGCGCAGCGAATCGGCCAGCTCCGAGGCGATCTCCCGCCACAGCCCGGTGGTCTTGGGCGCGGCGTAGGCCGAGATGGTGAACCGCCCGTTGGGGGTGACGACCCAGATCGCGCTCGGCGTCCCCTGCGGGGTGAGCTCGACCTGCACCTGGCCGGCGGCCGGCAGCGGGATCAGGATCGATCCCAGATCCAGCCGGCCGGTCGTGGCCTGGTCGGGATCGTCGAAGTCCTCGATGTCGAAGGGACCGTCGAGATCACCGTCATCGGGATCGTTGGTTCGGGCGATCTCCGACTCGGCGGGACGCTCCTCGGGGGTCGTCGCCTCCGCCGAACGCTCGGATTCCTTGCTCTTTCGTCTACCGAATGCCATATCTCACAAACTCGCATGTCCGCCGGAGGAACCGTGGCCGCCTTCGCCACGGGTGGTATCGCCCAGACCGGCCTCGTCGAACGAGGTGACCTCGACCAGTTCGGGCAGTTCGACCCGCTGCACCAGCAGCTGGGCGATGCGGTCGCCACGGCGAATCGCGATCGGCTCAGCGGGGTCGAGGTTGATCAGCGCCACCTTGATCTCGCCGCGGTAACCGGCGTCGATCGTTCCCGGTGCGTTGACGATCGAAAGTCCAACGCGCGCAGCCAAACCCGACCGGGGGTGCACGAGGCCGACCATCCCGTACGGGATGGCCACCGCGATACCCGTCGGCACGAGCTGACGCTGACCGGGCGCGAGTTCGACGTCGACCGCGCTGTACAGGTCGACACCGGCGTCGCCGTCGTGGGCGCGACTGGGCATCGGCAGATCCGGGTCCAGGCGTACGACCGCCAATGAGGTGGGCACGACGTCAGAGATTACTCTTGGCCGCGTGTCCGACACGCGCGCCACGTCGCAATCCGTGCGTTACCGCGAGCGCCTCAGCGTGCCGTGGTGGTGGTGGCTGCCCGGCCTCGGCGTCGCGGCGCTGATCGCCTTCGAGTTCACGATGGGCATCCCCAGCCTGCCGGTGTGGCTGCCCTACGCCGTGCTGCTGCCGGTGGCCGCGATCGTGCTGCTGTGGCTGGGCCGCTACGAGGTGCGCGTCGTCAGCGGCACGGGCGGAACCGAGATCTGGGTGGGCCGGGCGCACCTGCCCGCGAGTGTGATCTCGCGCTCGGCCGAGGTGCCCCGCACCGCCAAGTCGGCGGCGCTGGGCCGACAGCTCGACCCGGCGGCCTACGTCGTGCACCGGGCGTGGATCGGCCCGATGGTGCTGCTGGTACTCGATGACCCCGACGACCCCACGCCGTACTGGCTGGTGAGCACTCGGCATCCGGAGCGGGTACTGGCGGCGCTGCGTAGTTGAGTTTCCGGCGGCGGTCGGGTCAGGCGGCGCAGTCTGTGCAGATCATCTGGCCGTTCTTCTCACTGGCCAGGCGGCTGCGGTGGTGAACCAGGAAGCAGCTCGAGCAGGTGAACTCGTCGGCCTGCTTGGGGATGACCCGCACCGACAGCTCCTCGCCCGACAGGTCGGCGCCGGGCAGTTCGAAGTTTTCGGCGGTCTCTGACTCGTCGACGTCGACGACCGCGGACTGGGCCTCGTTACGTCGTGCTTTCAGTTCCTCGAGCGAATCTTCCGAGACGTCGTCGGTCTCGGTGCGCCGTGGGGCGTCGTAGTCGGTAGCCATTTCGTCCCCTCCGAATAGACCTTGTGCAGCACCTAGTGCAGCGTGCTTTGTACCAGCGTCGAACGCATCCACCAAATGATTCGTGCCCGTATTGGCACCCGTTCTAGTGTGATTTATGTCACACCAGACATCGTGCCACTCGAAGACCGCTGCAACAGGGGCTTTAGAGTGCATCCGTGGTCGCGCAAATCACCGAGGGAACCGCGTTCGACAAGCACGGACGACCGTTCCGCCGGCGTAACTACCTGCCGGGGATCCTGATGTTCGCCGCATTGGCCGTGGTGACCCTGCTGGTGTGGGTGCTCGCGCTGAGCAGGCCCGTCGACGTCCAGGAGGCCGTGGCCTGCAATCCCCCACCCGTCTCCGACGACCCGAACACGCCCAAGCTCGGCGAGCAGGTGTCGCGCTCGGAGATGACCGACGTCGCGCCCGCCCGGCTGATGGACACCAAGATCCGGGTGCTCAACGCCAGCGGCCGGGGCGGGCAGGCCGCCGAGGTGGCCGGCGCGCTGAAGGACCGCGGGTTTGCCGAACCGACGGCCGCCAACGACCCGATCTACGCCGGCCAGCGGCTCGAGTGCCAGGGCCAGATCCGGTTCGGGCCGTCCGGCCGGGCCGCCGCCGCCGCGGTGTGGCTGGTGGCGCCGTGCACCGAGCTCTACGAGGACGAGCGCCCCGACGACAGCGTCGACCTGGCGCTGGGCACCGAGTTCGAGGAGTTGAGCAGCAGCGACGACATCGAGGCGGTGCTGACCAGCCTGCGCCCGGACGCCACCGCACCGGCGGACCCGAACCTGCTGAGCAGGATCCACACCGCAGCCTGCTGATCGGGCGAATTCCGCTTTGATGCAGCCGGATTGGCGCGCTAAATCGGCGCACCCGCGCGCCGCAGCAGGTCGGCCAGCGCGTCGGCGACGGCCGGGGCGGCGGCGACGATGAACCCGGGGCCGCCGTGCGCACCCTCCCCCGTCGGCAGGCGCACCGCGGCACCCGCCTCGCGGGCGATCAGAGCGCCGGCCCCCCAGTCCCACACCCGCACCTGGTCCTCGTAGTAGGCGTCGAGCTGCCCGGCGGCGACCATGCACAGATCCAGCGCGCACGACCCGAACCGGCGCACGTCGCGCACCTCGGCGATCACTCTGGCCATCACCTCGGCCTGCGCGACCCGCACGTCACGCCGGTAGGAGAACCCGGTGGCCACCAGCGACTGCGCCAACTCGGTGGCGGCGCTGACCCGCAGCGGCGTCGTCACGTCGCCGCGCCGCACCCGGGCGCCGTGCCCGACGGCCGCCGAGTACACCTCGTCGGTGGGCACGTTGGCCACCGCACCGGCCACCGAGGCGCCGTCGCGCTGCACCGCCACCGAGACGGCGTACACGTCGAGGCCGTAGACGAAGTTCACGGTGCCGTCGATCGGGTCGATCACCCACGTCAGCCCGTCCCCGCCGGCGGCCTCGGTGGCGCCCTCCTCCTCGCCGAGGATGTGGTCGTCGGGGCGTAGCTGCGCGAGCCGCTCGCGGATCAGCCGTTCGGTCTCGGTGTCGACGACGGTGACAGGGTCGGTCGGTGAGCTCTTGGTCCGCACCCGGGGCACCATCTGGTCGCCGCCGAGCACCTCGGCGCGCCGGCGCCGCACGAAAGCGGCTGCGTCGGTGGCGAGTTGTTCGGCAATGGTGCGCAGCGAGACGGGGTCGTCGGGATCGTTGACAGACGCGGGCATTACTCCATCGCAGCACGTTCGGCGCGCGATGTCTCGCAGGCGGTGTCGTCTCCCCGGTTGTCTCGCACGCATCGCGTTCGCCGGGCTACTAAGGTGTGTGGCGCACGAACCGGAGGTAACCGGAGGTAACCGCCGGGCTGGAGCTAAGGAGCGCTCATGACCGCCACCGATTCACCCGCCGTCGCCCCGGACACCAACGGGGGTCAGCGGCGCGGCTTCGGCGTCGACGTCGGCGGCAGCGGCATCAAGGGCGGCATCGTCGATCTCGACACCGGCAAGCTGATCGGTGAGCGGTTCAAGCTGCCCACCCCACAGCCCGCCACCCCCGACGCGGTGGCCGCGACCATCGCCGAGGTGGTCGCCCACTTCGGCTGGACCGGACCGCTCGGGGTCACCTACCCCGGCGTGGTCACCGACGGCATCGTGCGCACCGCGGCCAACGTCGACAAAGCCTGGATCGGCACCAACGCCGCGGAGGTCTACACCGCGGCACTGGGCGGACAGCCCGTGACGGTGCTCAACGACGCCGACGCGGCGGGCCTCGCCGAGCAGCGCTTCGGGGCCGGACGCGACGTGTCCGGCGTGGTGGTCCTGCTCACCTTCGGCACCGGCATCGGCTCGGCGGTCATCCACCACGGACTGCTGCTGCCCAACACCGAGTTCGGCCACATCGAGGTCGAGGGCAAGGAGGCCGAGCACCGCGCCGCCTCCTCGGTCAAGGAACGCAAGGACTGGAGCTACAAGCGCTGGACGGTCGAGGTGACCAAGGTGCTGGTGGCGATCGAGAACGCGATCTGGCCGGACCTGTTCATCGCCGGCGGCGGCATCAGCCGCAACGCCGACAAGTGGATTCCGCTGCTGGAGAACCGCACGCCGGTGGTGCCCGCCGCACTGCAGAACACGGCGGGCATCGTCGGTGCCGCGATGGCCGCCTCGGAGGCGGGCGTCACAGCTACTGCCAAGTAGCCACGCCGGGGGCCCCGGAATTTGCCGCTCGAAGCGGCACTGCCCCACACTGTCGTTACAATGGTCAACGGCGGCCGCAGCCCGAATAAGCGGCGATCTCAACCGCCAAATATTCGACAGCCGATGCTTCCCGATGGGGCACAACCCTGCCCGCCGAGAAGGAGCACAACGAAAGGGTGTACGTGGCAGCGTCAGAGGCAAGCCCGGCAACCGATGAGCCGGTGAAGCGCACCGCTACCAAGGCCCCCGCCAAGAAGGCGCCCGCGAAGAAGGCCGCAGCGAAGAAGGCCGCGAAGTCCGCCGCGCCGGCCAAGAAGGCGGCCAAGGCGCCGGCCAAGAAGGCGACGAAAGCCACCAAGGCCACCTCCAGCCGCGCGAAGAAGGCCACCGCGCCCGCGGCCGACACCAAGGGCGAGGCTGAGGATCTCGAGAGCGACGATATCGACGTCGAGCCGGTAGGCGACATCGACGTCGAGGACACCGACCTCGACCTGGAGGACATCGACGTCGCCGAGGACGGCGAGACCCCCGCGGTCGTCGAGCCGGCCCCCGCCGACGACGACGACGAGGAAGACGACGAGATCGCCGAGCCCTCGGACAAGGACAAGGCGTCGGGCGACTTCGTCTGGGACGAGGAGGAGTCCGAGGCGCTGCGGCAGGCCCGCAAGGACGCCGAGCTCACCGCCTCCGCCGACTCGGTGCGCGCCTACCTCAAGCAGATCGGCAAGGTCGCGCTGCTCAACGCCGAGGAGGAGGTCGAGCTCGCCAAGCGCATCGAGGCCGGCCTGTACGCGACGCAGAAGCTCGCCGAGATGACCGAGAAGGGCGAGAAGATCCCGACGCAGTTGCGCCGCGACATGCAGTGGATCTGCCGCGACGGCGACCGCGCGAAAAACCATCTGCTCGAGGCGAACCTGCGTCTGGTGGTGTCGCTGGCCAAGCGCTACACCGGCCGCGGCATGGCGTTCCTGGACCTGATCCAGGAGGGCAACCTGGGTCTGATCCGCGCGGTCGAGAAGTTCGACTACACCAAGGGTTACAAGTTCTCCACCTACGCCACGTGGTGGATCCGCCAGGCCATCACCCGCGCCATGGCCGACCAGGCCCGCACCATCCGCATCCCGGTGCACATGGTCGAGGTGATCAACAAGCTGGGTCGCATCCAGCGCGAGCTGCTGCAGGACCTGGGCCGCGAGCCCACGCCCGAGGAGCTGGCCAAGGAGATGGACATCACGCCGGAGAAGGTGCTGGAGATCCAGCAGTACGCGCGTGAGCCGATCTCGCTGGACCAGACCATCGGCGACGAAGGTGACAGCCAGCTCGGTGACTTCATCGAGGACTCCGAGGCCGTGGTGGCCGTCGACGCGGTGTCCTTCACCCTGCTGCAGGATCAGCTGCAGTCGGTGCTCGAGACGCTGTCCGAGCGCGAGGCCGGCGTCGTGCGGCTGCGCTTCGGCCTGACCGACGGCCAGCCCCGCACGCTCGACGAGATCGGCCAGGTCTACGGCGTGACGCGTGAGCGGATCCGCCAGATCGAGTCGAAGACCATGAGCAAGCTGCGCCACCCGAGCCGTTCTCAGGTGCTGCGCGACTACCTGGACTAAGGACCCGCGAACACACGCGAAAATGCCCCTCCGCCCAGTGCGAGAGGGGCATTTTCGCGTCTGCGCACCATCGGAAAGACGAGCTAAGACATTTCTCTTGTCATGAGACTGTTGTCTCATTAAGATCACCGACGTCACATCGCCGATCAGTAGAGGAACGTCCGTGCCGCTCAGCCACGCCGAAATGGACCGCAAGATCGAAGAGCACTTCACCTTCGAGGCCAACGACGACGTGGAGGGCGTGCTGGCCACCCTGGCCCCCGACGTCGAACACGACGTGGTCGGCTCCCCCACCGGCCCCACCGGGCGCGACGGCGCCCGCGAGTTCTACACCAGCCTGTTCGCCGATCTGTCTGACGGACGGTTCACCACGCTGCGCCGACTCTACGGCGACGGCTTCCTGGTTGACGAATCCCGTTGGGCCGGAACGGCTTCCGGATGTCCGTTCGGCCTCGAGGGGCGTAACCGGCCACTGGAGTTCCGACTGCTGCACGTCTTCGAGTTCACCGACGACGGCGACATCGCGCGCGAGAACGTGTGGATCGACCTGGCGGCGATCATCACGCAGTTGCCGCAGGACTGACGATGAGCCGCCCCAACCAGAAGAGCCGCACCCGAAAAGACCTGCTGCAGGCGGCCTCCCGACTGCTCCAGCAGGGCAGGCGACCGACGCTGGAACAGGTCGCCGAGGAGGCGATGGTGTCACGGGCGACGGCCTACCGCTACTTCCCCAACATCGACGCACTACTCGTCGAGGCGCCGCTGGATCAGGAACTCCCCGAACCCGGCGAACTGTTCGCCGACGTACCGAGCACCGACCCCGTCGAACGGCTGCTGATCGTCGATGACGTTGTGCAGCACTTCATCTCGGCCAACGAGAACTCGCTGCGCCTGATGCTGGCCACGTCCGTGCAGCGCGCCGACGGGGACGACATCCCGTCGCGGCAGAACCGGCGCAGCGCGCTGATCGAGGCGGCGCTGGCGCCCGCCCGCGACGAGTTCTCCCCCGCCGGCCTCGACGCACTGTGCAAGGCGCTGGCGGTGATCATCGGCACCGAGTCGATGGTGGTCACCAGCGACGTCCTGCGCCTCGACGCCGAGCAGGCGCGCGCGGTGCGGCGGTTCGCGATCGAGGCTCTGGTCGCGGCGGCCCGCGACTCCGCGCGCACCCGGTAGGTCAGCGCTTCTTCTCGCGCACCTTGTAGGTCATCGTCCAGGCCTCGCGGGTCTCGTCGCCGGTGAGCGGGACACCCTTGCTGCCGATGTTGATCGAGTGGACCTCCTTGCCGGGGCCGACCTCACGCAGCGCGTGCTCGCGGGCCAGGTATATCAGCTGGTCGATCTCGGCCTCGGCGAACGCGACGAACGACGACTTGCGCACGATGTCGTCGGCACCTTCGGCAATGCGGTCGGGCAGCACCCGGGTCGCGACCGCGGCCGCGGCGAACAGCACCACCGGAACGACCCAGTAGCAGACGAACGACAGCGGGTTCCCGGTGTCGCGGATCGTGGCGTCACCGTCGACGATCGGCGGAATCACCGAGGACACGGTCATTCCCACGAACGCCGCCACCCAGATCCAGGTCAGCAGCGTGGTGGTGCGGGCGAACAGATCGCTCTCCAGAACATGCTTGGGCTGACCGACCTCGGCGAACTCCCGCACGAACGGCCTGCCGACCAGCGCACCCACCAGCGCCACCACCAGGAGTCCGGCGTTGCTGAGCGGCAGCAGCCACTTCTGCAGAAACGGCTCGGAGAGCGCGAAGGACAGCACCGTCAGCACCAGAAATGTTGCCAGAGCACCGATTTCGAGGATACGGCCCGGACCGCCGCGCACCTGACCGAGCACGAAGGCAGCGACGGCGACCACTGCAGCGACCAGCGCCGCGACGGTGAACGGCGCGTTGCCGACCAGTACCCAGTACACGATCCACGGCGCCAGACCTAACAAAATGCCCACAATCTGTAAATCATACGGAGGTCGGCGCCCGCGCAGGGGTGTTCTAGGTTGTTGCGGTGAACCAGCGGCAGAACATCTCGTCGAGCTCCCCGTACGAGGACACCGTCGGCTATTCGCGCGCGGTGCGCACCGGACCGTTCATCGCGGTGTCGGGCACCGTCGGCGCCGGGGACGACATCGCCGCCCAGGCCCGCGACGCGCTCGAGCGCATCGAGGCCGCCCTGCACGAGGCGGGCGCCGCGCTGTCCGACGTCGTGCGCACCCGCAAGTACGTCACCGACATCAGCCACTGGCGCGAACTAGGCGCCGTGCACGCCGAGTTCTTCGGCGAGATCCGCCCGGCCACCTCGATGGTGGAGGTGTCCGCGCTCATCGCGCCCGGGTTGTTCGTCGAGATCGAGGCCGACGCCTACGTCGCCGGCGACGACGGCGGCGTCAACGTCTGAGGCGGCAGCGGCGGAAAGCGTCCGTCGGGACCCGGACGGTAGTCGGTGACGTTTATCACAGCCGTAACGGGCAAAGCTCCGTACAGATGTGGGAACACCATGCCAGCGGGATCACTGGGCACACCGGGTTCCCAGCGAACCGGAGAGGACAACCGTGCGGCGTCGATGTGCAACAGCACCAGATCGGTCCGGCCGGCGTAGAGGCGGTTCGCCGGCAGGTGAACCTGTTCGGGAGCGGACAGGTGCACAAAGCCGTTCGCGACAAGCGAAACCGGGCGCAACTCGCCCTTCGCTTTCGCGTCTATCCATTCGTCTTTGCTGCACAAGTGGACAAGAACCGGGTGCGACGAGGTCACATCGTCAGCCTGCCTTGTCGGCAACTCGGCATAACGGTGAGACACGACACACCCTTAAACCCCTTGGGAACAACGCCAGATCGCAAAACGTCTGAGACAGTGGATGTACGCGAACAGTTACGGAGGTCGCTATGACACAGGCAACGATCACCAGTGCCCCGCTGACTCGGGCTGACCGCTGCGATCGTTGCGGTGCAGCGGCCCGGGTTCGCGCGAAGCTCCCTTCGGGTGCGGAGTTGCTGTTCTGCCAGCACCACGCAAACGAACACGAGGCCAAGCTGGTCGAGCTGGCCGCGGTCCTCGAAGTCAGCCCGGCGGAGGCATAAGACCCGACACGGCCTGCCGGTCGTCGGCGCGAGGTCGATGCCGTCGGGAATGCTGGACTGGTCATGACTGACCACTCCCGCCCCCTGCCGGTGCGCCCCTCCCGCCATCACATCCGGCACATCGCCAAGCGGACCCTGACGAAGAGCTGGGACGACTCAATCTTCTCGGAGTCGGCTCAGGCGGCGTTCTGGTCGGCGTTGTCGCTGCCCCCGCTGCTGCTCGGAATGCTCGGCAGCCTGGCCTACATCGCCCCGCTGTTCGGGCCGGAGACCCTGCCGATGATCCAGGAACAGATCATCGACACCTCGGCGCGGTTCTTCTCGACCAACGTCGTCACCGAGATCATCGAGCCGACGATCCGCGACATCGTCAAGGGTGCGCGCGGTGAGGTGGTGTCGGTGGGCTTCGTGATCTCGCTGTGGGCCGGGTCGTCGGCGATCTCGGCGTTCGTCGACTCGATCACCGAGGCGCACGACCAGACGCCGCTGCGGCATCCGGTACGCCAGCGGTTCTACGCGCTCGGGCTCTACGTGGTGATGCTGATCGTCGCGATCATCACCGCGCCGTTCATCGCGCTGGGCCCGCGCAAGGTCTCGGAGTTCATCCCCGACAGCTGGGACCCGGTGCTGCATCTGGGCTACTACCCGGTGCTGGTCGTCGGGCTGATCGCCGGGGTCACGTTCCTGTACCGGGTGTCGCTGCCCAAACCGCTGCCGTCGCACCGGCTGCTGATCGGCTCGGTGCTGGCCACGGTGGTGTTCCTGATCGCGACGTTCGGGCTGCGGTTCTACCTGACCTGGATCACCGCGACCGGCTACACCTACGGAGCGCTGGCCACGCCGATCGCGTTCCTGTTGTTCGCGTTCTTCCTCGGCTTCGCGATCATGATCGGCGCCGAGCTCAACGCCGCGATCCAGGAGGAGTGGCCGGCACCGGCCACCCACGCCCACCGGCTCCGGTGGTGGCTGGCGCGCAAGGCCGAGACCCGCACCCGGTCGGACACCGCCGCCGAGGCCGACTGATCAGCGGTTGCGCTCGAGGATCAGCAGCGGGATCTCGCGGTCGGTCCGGCTCTGGTAGCCCTCGTAGCCCCGGTACGTCCGGACCACCTGAGGCCAGATCTCGGCGCGTTCCTCGGGGGTGGCCGGCCGAGCACGCACCTGCTCGTCGACCCCGTCGACGGTGATCCGGACCTGCGGGTTGGCCAGGGCGTTCTTGTACCAGTCGGGATGGTCGCTGTGTCCGCCCTTGGACGCCACCACGACGATCCGGTGCTCGTCGTGCACCGGTGAGGTCAGCAGGTTGGAGTACGGCCGGCCGGACTTGCGGCCCACGGTGTGCAGCTCGAGGGTGAGCATGCCCATCACGGTGCGCGGGAAGCGCCCGCCGGTCAGCGCCAGCAGCAGTCGGTGACCACGCTCGAGGATCCAGGCGCCTGTCGAGGCGACCACGTCGTGTCCGGGCATGACCCCACTAAAGCACGCGGGCGCCGTTGACGGCGCCCGTCGACCGGCTACTTCTTGAGCTTCTCGTAGATGCGCTTGCAGTCCGGGCACACCGGCGACCCCGGTTTGGCGGCCCGGGTGACCGGGAACACCTCACCGCACAGCGCGACGACGTGGGTGCCCATGACCGCACTCTCGGCGATCTTGTCCTTCTTGACGTAGTGGAAGAACTTCGGGGTGTCGTTGTCGGTCCCGTCGTCGACGCGTTCGTCGGTGTCGGTGCGCTCGATCGTCTGGGTTTGCATATCTCCATTTTGCCCGGAGGGAATCCGACCCGTACAGCGGAGCGACGATGTGGGACAGTGGAGAGATGAAACAAAGCCGCGAGCTGAGTTTCGACGACGACGGCCGGCCCATCCTCATCACGCGCGCCGAGCCTGCCTACGAGGAACAGCATCGCCAACGGGTCCGCAAATACCTGACCCTGATGTCCTTCCGTATCCCGGCGCTGGTGTTCGCGGCGGCCGCGTACGGGATCTGGCACAACGGGCTGATCTCCCTGGCGATTCTGGTGATCTCGATTCCGCTGCCGTGGATGGCGGTGCTGATCGCCAACGACCGGCCGCCGCGCCGGCGCGACGAGCCGCGCCGCTACACCCCCGAGCGCCACATCCCGCTGTTCCCCACCGCCGAGCGTCCAGCGATCGAAAGTCAGCCCGTCGTCCCGCCGCAACCCGGTGACCGCGACGGCGGCGGCGATGTCCCCAGCTGAGAGGCTTCTCGCCCTTTTCTAAGGACATTCTCAGGTCGGCGTCGAAAAAGCCCTGATCAGAAGGTGTGAACCAGTCGGAGGCCGGGAACTCTACGGCCGTCAGGGGCGTTATAGCTCATGACAGTTCGACTTGATCAGGAGGCCGTCATGGCAAATGCCACCACTATCCGCGTCGACGACGACCTGGACGCCCAGAGTCCGGCCGCTGACCTCGTGCGCGTGTATCTCAATGGCATTGGCAAAACGGCCTTGCTCAACGCCGCGGACGAGGTCGAACTCGCCAAGCGCATCGAGGCCGGGCTCTACGCCCAACATCTGCTCGAGACCCGGAAGCGCTTGGGCGAGAACCGCAAACGTGAACTGGCCGAGGTGGTCCGCGACGGTGAGGCCGCACGCCGCCATCTCCTGGAGGCCAACCTGCGGCTCGTGGTGTCGCTGGCGAAGCGCTACACGGGACGCGGTATGCCCCTGCTCGATCTGATCCAGGAGGGCAACCTCGGGCTGATCCGGGCGATGGAAAAGTTCGACTACACCAAGGGATTCAAGTTCTCCACGTACGCCACGTGGTGGATCCGCCAGGCGATCACCCGCGGCATGGCCGACCAGAGCCGCACCATCCGGCTGCCGGTCCACCTGGTCGAGCAGGTCAACAAGCTCGCCCGGATCAAGCGCGAGATGCACCAGCAGCTCGGCCGCGAGGCCACCGACGAGGAACTGGCCGCCGAATCCGGCATCCCGGTCGAGAAGATCAACGATCTGCTCGAGCACAGCCGCGACCCGGTGAGCCTGGACATGCCGGTCGGCAACGACGAGGAGGCCCCGCTGGGCGACTTCATCGAGGACGCCGAGGCCATGTCGGCGGAGAACGCGGTGATCTCCGAGCTGCTGCACACCGACATCCGGCACGTGCTGGCCACCCTCGACGAGCGCGAGCAGCAGGTGATCCGGCTGCGGTTCGGTCTCGACGACGGCCAGCCGCGCACCCTGGACCAGATCGGCAAGCTGTTCGGGCTGTCCCGCGAGCGGGTGCGCCAGATCGAGCGCGAGGTCATGGCCAAGCTGCGCAACGGCGAGCGCGCCGACCGGCTGCGCGCCTACGCCAGCTAGCGTCCACACACCCCCACCACGGTCCCCGCCGGCGATTCGCCGGCGGGGACCGTGTCGTGCGGTACACCTGCGCGTCCGCTGCGGCTCACCTGTGTCGCCGGACGTAACTACGCAGTTCAGGCCTTTCCCCGGGTAGACTCGGCCGTTGACGGAGGGTTAGGGAATGAATGATCTAGTCGACACCACAGAGATGTATCTGCGGACGATCTACGACCTCGAGGAAGAGGGCGTGGTACCCCTCCGCGCGCGTATCGCCGAACGGCTGGATCAGAGCGGCCCGACCGTCAGTCAGACCGTTTCCCGCATGGAACGCGACGGCCTTCTGCACGTCGCCGGTGACCGGCATCTCGAGCTCACCGAGAAGGGCCGCGCTCTGGCGGTCGCCGTCATGCGCAAGCACCGGCTCGCCGAGCGGCTGCTCGTCGACGTGATCGGGCTGCCGTGGGAGGAAGTGCACGCCGAGGCGTGCCGCTGGGAGCACGTGATGAGCGAGGACGTCGAGCGCCGGCTGGTCCGGGTGCTCAACAACCCGACCACCTCGCCGTTCGGTAACCCGATTCCCGGCCTCGCCGAGCTCGGCCTCATCGACACCAACGCCGACGGCGCCGACGCGAGCCTGGTCCGGCTGACCGAGCTGCCCGCCGGGATGCCGGTCGCGGTGGTGGTGCGCCAGCTGACCGAGCACGTGCAGGGCGACGTCGACCTCATCACCCGTCTCAAGGACGCCGGCGTGGTGCCCAACGCTCGCGTGACCGTGCAGCTCAGCGACAACGGCGGCGTGATGATCGTCATCCCCGGCCACGAGCAGGTCGAGCTGCCGCACCACATGGCGCACGCCGTCAAGGTCGAGAAGGTCTGATCTGACTCACCCCGCGCGTCGGCCGAACGTCCGGCGCGGCGGCAGCCGCACACCCAGCTGGGCGGCCAGTTTGTAGCCGGTTCTGGCGAGTTCACGGATCTGCTCCGGGCGCAGCGCCGCATGCAGCGCACGGTCCAGCATGCTCGCCATCCGGTGGCTGTCGTCGCAGCGCAGGGCCGCCTCCAGCGAGATCCCGGCCAGCGGACCGTCGCCCCGGGCGTATGCGGAAAACGCAAGCAGCACAAGCGCTTCCACCCGCCACGGGTCCGGTAGCCGGCGCGCCATCTCCGCCCACAGCGACTCGGCCTGCCCGGCGCACTCCCCCACCGCCAGCGCGAAGAGCGTGTCGCGCACCTTGACGTCGGTGAGCGCGCCGGCCAGCGCCGTGAGGGTCTCGTCGGGCAGATCCTCGCCGGCCGCGACGCGCTGCGCGGCGTCGAGCGCGGCCAGGATGTCGGCGCGCACGTCGGCGTCCGGGCGGTCGGCCCGGTGCACGGCGATGGCCGGGGCGAGCGCCGCGGCGTGGGCGGTGTCGGCCACGGCGATCACCTGTTGCAGGTCCGAGCGCCGGGCGTAGAGCCGGCGACCGTCGAGCACCGCGGCCATCGCCAGCGGCGACGCCTGGGGGTCCTCGATCGTGCCCGCCATCCCGCAGCCGTCGGCGCAGCGCCACCGCCCGCCCGCAGCGACCCGGTCCACCACGTGCGCGGCCAGCAGTTCCACACCCCACTCGGCCAACGTCTCGGTCAGTGTGTCGACGAGGTCGCGGTAGTCGTCGGCGCAGCTGGGGCAGTCCCAGGCGGTCTCGTCGACGATGACCGCGATGGCCGCGTCGGGTCCGGCGACCGCGGTGAGCTCGGCGAGATCGTCGAAGGACCCCTGCAGCGCCAGGTCGAGGTCGATGCGCATGACGCACCCGAGTGCGCCGCGTTCGACGGTCACGAGCACCAGCGAGTCCTCCGGCACGAAGCCAAGGAGTGCGGGCAGCGCGGCGATCAGCGCCGCGGGTCGGTTGAGGTGGAAGTCGGGTGGCTGTGATGTCGTCATGGGCCGACCTTCCCCGCGGCCACGGACACCGGACGCCCATCCGCGGCCCGCACCGGCGAAGCTGTGGATCAAGTCGCGGTTGGGGATGAAAATCCACCGCAAGACCCCCGGTCGTTATGCGGAACGGCCCGAGCCGGGGTAGACCTTGTTGCTATGGGCGCGATGGGTACCAAGCTCGAGTACGACCTCGTCGTCATCGGTTCGGGTCCGGGCGGGCAGAAGGCCGCGATCGCGGCGGCCAAGCTGGGCAAGTCGGTGGCGGTGGTCGAGCGCGGCCGGATGCTCGGCGGGGTCTGCGTGAACACCGGAACCATCCCGTCCAAGACGCTGCGCGAGGCGGTCGTCTATCTCACCGGGATGAGTCAGCGCGAGCTCTACGGCGCCAGCTACCGGGTCAAGGAGAAGATCACGGCCGCCGACCTGCTGTCGCGCACCGCCCACGTCATCAACAAGGAGCAGGATGTGGTCCGCTCCCAGCTGATGCGCAACCGCGTCGACCTCATCCAGGGTCACGCACGGTTCATCGACCCGCACACGGTGGTGGTCGAGGACCCCACCCGCGGTGAGTACACGTCGCTGCGCGGCGACTACATGGTCATCGCCACGGGTACCAAACCGGCCCGCCCGACCGGGGTCGAGTTCGACGAGGAGCGGGTGCTCGACTCCGACGGCATCCTCGACCTCAAATCGCTGCCGTCGACCATGGTCGTGGTCGGCGCGGGCGTGATCGGCATCGAGTACGCCTCGATGTTCGCCGCGCTGGGCACCAAGGTCACCGTCGTCGAGAAACGCGAGAACATGCTCGAGTTCTGCGACCCGGAGATCATCGAGGCCCTCAAGTTCCACCTGCGCGATCTGGCTGTGACGTTCCGGTTCGGCGAGGAGGTGACCGCCGTCGACGTCGGCGCCGCGGGCACGGTGACCACGCTGGCCAGCGGCAAGCAGATCCCCGCCGAGACCGTGATGTACTCCGCGGGCCGGCAGGGCCAGACCGAGCACCTGGACCTGGCCAATGCGGGGCTGGACACCGACGAGCGCGGCCGCATCGCCGTCGACAGCAACTTCCAGACCAAGGTCGACCACATCTACGCCGTCGGCGACGTGATCGGCTTCCCGGCGCTGGCGGCCACCTCGATGGACCAGGGCCGGCTGGCGGTCTACCACGCCTTCGGCGAACCCGCCAAGGGCATGACCGACCTGCAGCCGATCGGCATCTACTCGATCCCGGAGGTCTCCTACGTCGGCGCCACCGAGGTCGAGCTGACCCGCAACGCGATCCCCTACGAGGTCGGGGTGTCGCGCTACCGCGAGCTGGCCCGCGGCCAGATCGCCGGCGACTCCTACGGGATGCTCAAGCTGCTGGTGTCCACCGACGACCTGAAGATCCTCGGCGTGCACATCTTCGGCACCAGCGCCACCGAGATGGTCCACATCGGCCAGGCGGTGATGGGCTGCGGCGGCACCGTCGAGTACCTGGTGGACGCCGTGTTCAACTACCCGACGTTCTCCGAGGCGTACAAGGTCGCCGCGCTCGACGTGATGAACAAGCTGCGCGCGCTCAACCAGTTCCGCAGCTAGAGCAAACGGTCCCCGCCACGACGGCGGGGGCGTCCGGCTACGGGACCGCAATGTGCGCCACACTGGTTGCAGGTGGTACAAGACATCTACTGCCTTGGCACCACGGCGAGGAGGCGTACACATGGCTGACAACGCTGGGAACTCAGAAGACCGATATCACCCTGAGCAGTCCGGCATGTACGAGCTGGAGTTCCCCGCGCCGCAACTTTCGTCCAGCGACGGGCGCGGGCCGGTGCTCATCCATGCCCTGGAGGGGTTCTCCGACGCCGGGCACGCGATCCGGCTGGCCGCCCAGCACCTGAAGAACACGCTCGACACCGAGCTGGTCGCGTCGTTCGCCATCGACGAACTGCTCGACTACCGGTCGCGGCGGCCGCTGATGACGTTCAAGACCGACCACTTCACCCACTACGAGGACCCCGAACTCAACCTGTATGCGCTGCGCGACAGCGTCGGCACCCCGTTCCTGCTGCTGGCCGGCCTGGAGCCGGACCTGAAGTGGGAGCGGTTCATCAACGCCGTGCGACTGCTGGCCGAGCGCCTCGGCGTGCGCCGGGTGATCGGGCTCGGCACCATCCCGATGGCGGTGCCGCACACCCGTCCGGTCACGATGACCGCGCACTCCAACGACAAGGAGCTCATCGCCGACCACCAGCCGTGGATCGGCGAGGTGCAGGTTCCCGGCAGCGTGTCGAACCTGCTGGAGTTCCGAATGTCGCAGCACGGCCACGAGGTCGTCGGGTTCACCGTGCACGTGCCGCACTACCTGGCCCAGACCGCCTACCCGGCGGCGGCCGAGGCGCTGCTGGCGGAGGTGGCCCGCAACGCGTCGTTGCAGATCCCGCTCGACGCGCTGGCGACCGCGGGCGCCGAGGTGCTCGACAAGATCAACCAGCAGGTCGAGGCCAGCCCGGAGGTCGCCCAGGTGGTGGCCGCGCTGGAACGCCAGTACGACGCGTACGTGGCGGCGCAGGAGAACCGCTCGCTGCTGGCCAGCGACGAGAACCTGCCCAGCGGTGAGGAGCTGGGCGCCGAGTTCGAGCGCTTCCTGGCCCAGCAGGCCGAGAAGAAGGCCAAGGGCGACGCGTTCGGTGACGGCTTCGGCGACGGCCAGGACGGCGACGACTGACGGGCTGCCGGTCGGATGGCGCACACCCCCGCCGCCAGCTAAGTTGACGCAATGGCAGCTGGTAAGCCCAACCTGCGCAGCGTGCGGGACGCGACGCCCACCCTGCACTTCCGCACGATCCACGGCTACCGGCGGGCCTACCGGGTGGCGGGTTCGGGTCCGGCGATCCTGCTGATCCACGGCATCGGGGACAACTCCACGACCTGGGCGACGGTGCAGACCAAGCTTGCGCAGCGGTTCACCGTCATCGCCCCGGACCTGCTCGGCCACGGCCAGTCCGACAAGCCGCGCGCGGACTACTCGGTGGCGGCCTACGCCAACGGGATGCGCGACCTGCTCAGCGTCCTCGACATCGACCGGGTCACGGTCATCGGGCACTCGCTGGGCGGCGGGGTGGCCATGCAGTTCGCCTACCAGTTCCCGCAGTTCGTCGACCGGATGGTGCTGGTCGGCGCCGGCGGGGTCACCAAGGACGTCAACATCGCGCTGCGGCTGGCGTCGCTGCCGATGGGCAGCGAGGCGCTGGCGCTGCTGCGGTTGCCGATGGTGCTGCCCACCGTCCAATTGGCGGGGCGGCTCGCCGGCGGGCTGCTCGGTTCGACCGGCCTGGGCCGCGATCTGCCGCAGGCGCTGCGCATCCTGGCCGATCTGCCCGAGCCGACCGCCTCATCGGCGTTCGCCCGCACGCTGCGCGCCGTGGTGGACTGGCGCGGCCAGGTGGTCACCATGCTGGACCGCTGTTATCTGACGCAATCGGTTCCGGTGCAACTGATCTGGGGCAGCAGCGACTCGGTGATCCCGGTCAGCCACGCGCGGCTGGCGCACGCCGCGATGCCGGGTTCCCGGCTGGAGATCTTCGAGGGCTCCGGGCATTTCCCGTTCCACGACGACCCGGACCGTTTCGTGGCGGTGGTGGAGAGCTTCATCGACTCCACCGAACCCGCCCAGTACGACCAGGAGTACCTGCGCGAGCTGCTGCGCACCGGCCCCACCGACAGCACCATCTCCGGGCCGCGGGACACCCGGGCCGCGGTGCTCGACGCGATCGGCAGCGACGAGCGCAGCGCCACCTGAGCTCGATCCGGCCGCCGCGTGCGCGCCGCCAAGTAGCATCGAGACATGGCTATCGACGTGACGGTGCTGCGTGTCTTCACCGATCCCGACGGCAATCACGGCAACCCGCTCGGAGTGGTCGACGCCGGCACCGTCGACCCCGCCGACCGGCAGCGCATCGCGACCGAATTGGGTTACAGCGAAACGATTTTCGTCGACCTTCCCGCTCCAGGGGCAAACACCGCGCACGCCCGGATCTTCACCCCCGCCGTCGAGTTGCCGTTTGCCGGGCACCCCACCGTCGGGGCGTCCTGGTGGTTGCGCGACCGGGGCACGCCCATCCACACGTTGCGGGTGCCTGCGGGCATCGTGCAGGTGAGCTACGACGGTGATCTCACCGCGGTCAGCGCCCGCGCGGAGTGGGCACCGGAGTTCGCGATCCATGACCTGCCCTCGGTCGACGACGTGCTGGCCGCCGACCCGGACGACTACCCCGACGACATCAACCACTACCTGTGGGCGTGGCAGGACAGGGAGCGCGGGGTCATCCGGTCGCGGATGTTCGCGACCGATCTGGGCGTCGGCGAGGACGAGGCCACCGGCGCCGCGGCCGTGCGGATCACCGACTACCTGAGCCGGGATCTGCACATCGTGCAGGGCCGGGGATCCCACATCCACACCCGGTGGAGCCCGGAGGGGTGGGTGCGCGTGGCCGGCCGGGTGGTCAGCGACGGCGTCAAGCAGCTCGGCTGACGCTAGCTGGCCGTCGGCTGCGGAGAGTTGCGGTGGGCGCGCAGCGCCTCGATCTCGCGCGCGAAGTCCTCCGCGGAGGTGAAGCCGCGGTACACCGAGGCGAACCGCAGATAGGCGACCTCGTCGAGATCGCGCAGCGGCCCCAGGATCGCCAGCCCCACCTCGTGGCTGGGCACCTCGGGCGCACCGGAGGCGCGGACGGTGTCCTCCACCTGCTGGGCCAGCAGGTTCAGTGCGTCGTCGTCGACCTGACGGCCCTGGCAGGCCCGCCGGACGCCCTTGATGACCTTCTCCCGGCTGAAGGGTTCGGTGACGCCGCTGCGCTTGACGACGGCAAGGACGGCGGTCTCGACCGTGGTGAACCGCCGACCACACTCCGGACACGAGCGCCGACGGCGGATCGCCTGACCTTCGTCGGTTTCCCGGGAGTCGACCACGCGCGAGTCGGGGTGACGACAGAACGGACAGTGCATTACCGCTCCTTCGCCGCGCCAACAAACAAGGACATCAAACCTCTTCGAGGGTACCTGCGCGACGTCCCGATAGCCCAGCACCGGGGTGATCGGCACGTAGGCGGCGGCCCGGTCGGTGAACATCACTGCCTGACAGGGTCTTTGAGCCGGCCGGGAAATCAGCCGACCGGAGCGATCAGGGTCTGGCCGGCGTCCACCGCGGCCGAGTTCAGCTGATTGAGCTCGCGGATCTGCTGCACGATCTCGCCCGCCGGGGCATCCGGCGCGACCCGCCGCGCCACCTGGTGCAGGGTCTCCCCGGTCTGCACCTGCACGACGGCCAGCCGCTCGGGCACCGCGGCCGGGCTGGCGCCGACCACACCGCCGAACTGGGCGACCAGGCCCAGCCACACCGTGATCCCCGCCGCCACCAGCGACAGCAGCACGGTGGTGGCCGGGGTGATGGGCCGGCGCCGGTGCGAGGCCCGAGACATCAGCACCCCGGTGCCGCGGTAGTGCGCGGGCGCCCCGCCCGGGCGGACCGGCCGTGGCCGCCGCCGGTTCACGGGCCGGGCCCGCCGTACCTGCCCGCCGGTGGCGGTGCGGGTGTCGGTGCGGGTCTGGAGGTGGTCGGCGGTGTGGCTCGGGTGGGTGGAGAGGGGGGTGAGGATCGTCATCGCGCTGCCCTTTCGTCCGCTGTGTTCGCTCTTGTGTTCGAACATAGTCGCTCAGATGTTCGATTGGTAGAACATGTGATCGAACTGTTGCGAAACGATAGAACAGGGCACCGACAAAAAATCGCGCCGCGAAATCCGACCGCCCGACCTGCCCCATGCCCACGCGACACACGTCGAACAAATGTTTGATTAATGCCGCGCCGCGGGTTACATTCCCCCCATGGACTCCAGCAGCGACACTCCGGACCGCACCGGCGGGAGCCGTAGCACCGACACCACGCTGACCGAGCGCCAGCGCACCATCCTCGAGGTCATCCGCGCCTCGGTCACCACGCGCGGGTACCCGCCGAGCATCCGCGAGATCGGCGACGCGGTGGGCCTGACCTCGACGTCCTCGGTGGCCCACCAGCTGCGCACCCTGGAGCGCAAGGGCTACCTGCGGCGCGATCCCAACCGGCCGCGGGCCGTGGACGTCCGCGGCGCCGACGACAACGTCACCCCGATCGTCACCACCGACGTCGCCGGGTCAGACGCGCTGCCGGAGCCGACGTTCGTACCGGTGCTGGGCCGGATCGCCGCAGGCGGCCCGATCCTGGCCGAGGAGGCCGTCGAGGACGTCTTCCCGCTGCCCCGCGAGCTCGTCGGCGAGGGTTCGCTGTTCCTGCTGAAGGTGGTCGGCGACTCGATGGTCGACGCCGCGATCTGCGACGGTGACTGGGTCGTCGTGCGGCAGCAGAACGTCGCCGACAACGGTGACATCGTCGCGGCGATGATCGACGGCGAGGCGACGGTCAAGACGTTCAAGCGGACCCGCGGGCAGGTGTGGCTGATGCCGCACAACCCGGCCTACGAGCCGATCCCCGGTAACGACGCCGCCATCCTGGGCAAGGTCGTCACCGTGATCCGGAAGATCTAGTCCGCCCGGACGAACCCGTTGGTGCGGGCGAATTCCTCGCTGGAGAACCAGATCTCGGCGCGCGCCTCGGCGTAGCCGGGCGTCTCGGGCAGCCAGTAGCGGCCCGTCCGCGAATCGGCCTTGATCGGGTAGCCCTCCGGTGCCTCATCGGAGTCGCCGAACGCCAGCCGGAACGCCGGGCTGTGCACGTCGGGCTCGTCGACCTCGATGCGGGCGTGCCGGCCGGTGTCGGTGAGCGCGTCACTCGGGGGCCGCTGCCAGGTGCCCCAGAATCCGGGCGCCGCACCGGTTTCCGGCTCCGCAGCCGGCTCGGAAAGCGCTTCCGGCTCGGGTTCGGGCTCGGGTTCGGGCTCGGGCACCCCGATGATCTCGGCTTCGTCGCTCACCTCGACCACCTCGGGGCCCACCTTGACCACCTCGGGCTGGTCGTCGGCGGGATCGGACAGATCCGGCAGCTCGGCGAGCTGCTCGGGTGTCACCACGCGTGTCGGCGCGGTGTCCACCTCGTCGGGGTTGAGATCGGGATCCTCGAGGTAGTCGTCCGGACTCGCGACGGGCTCCCTGTCCTCGGCGTACTCGCCGTCGTGGTCGCCCTCGTACTCGCCCTCGTGGGCGTCCCCGTGGTCCTCGTCGTCCCGCACGTCGGTGCTGCGCTCCCCCGGCGCCCACAGGCTCAGCTCCGGCGGTGTCTGCGGCGACAGCGCACCCAGCCCCTCACGGGCGTAGCGGTCACCGAACGCCGCGGCGGTCTCGTCCCCGTCGCCGTAGCGGTCCTCGCCACGGTCCCGACCCTCGTCGTCGTGGTCCTCATCGTACTCGCGGTCGTAACCGCCGTCATAGTCGCCGTCGTAGTCGCCATCGTAATCGCCGTCGTGGTGGTCCTCGTCGAAGCCGAAGTCATCGCCGCCGCGCCGGTGCCGGACCGCGGCAACGCCGATCAGCCCGACCAGAACCAGGACCGGGATGACGGCCAGCAGCCACCACCAGCTCCAGGTGAACCAGCGGCGGCCCTCGTCGTCGGCGGCCTGCGGTTCGGCCTGGGCGGCGGGTGCCTGCTCGCCCGGCACCTGCAGGTCGGCGAGCGCCCCGGCCAGGCTGGCCGGTTCGGTGCTGAACTTGCCGGTCGACCGGTTCCAGTTGACGACGCCGCCGCTGAACTTCTGGGTGAGGACGTCACCGCTCTCGGTCGCATCGCCGGTGGGCGCACCGAGCTCGCCCTTGGCGCCGTCCAGCTTGTCCCAGGCGGCCTTGATGGGCCCGCGGACGACGACCGCGCCGTAGTCCGGGGTCCAGAAGATCACCGGCTTGTCCTCGGCGGCGAACGTCGTCATCTTGCTCTCGGTGCCCAGCCCGCCGTCCACCTCGTTGGTGACCGGGAAGCCCAGGTCACCCTCGGGTCCGCCGAGCGCCTCGTACTTGGCCAGCACCTGCCCGGTGACGACGTGCGCGCCGGTGGCCGGGCTGTAGAAGATCTTGCCGCCGGCAAAGTTCTGCGCGAGCCCGCCGTCGCCGATCTCGTACGGCTCACCCTCGGCGGCGCCGAGCGGGCCGAGCGGTCCGCCTGCGGCGCGGCGGGCGGCGTTGATGGCCGACGCCGGGTCGTCCGGCACCCGCAGGTCGGTCAGCTGGGCCGCCAGCTCGGGCGGCACGGTGGTGAAGGTCTTTTCGCGCAGGTTGTAGGACAGCTCGCCGTTGGTGAACTTCTGCGAGACGACGTCGCCGCGGTACATCTCGTCGTCGGCGGGCACCCCGAGCGCACCCGTGGAACCGCCCAGCTTGTCCCAGGCGGCGTTGATCGCCCCGCGCACCACTCGGGCACCGGTCTCGGCGGTCCAGAAGATCACCGGCTGATCGGGGGCGCTGAACGTGGTGTTGAAGCTGCCGGGAGCCTTGCCGGGGCTGTCGTCGATGGTCGGGAAGCCGAGGTCGCTGTCGGCGGGACCGCCCAGAGACTCGTACTTCTCCAGGATCGCGCCCTGCATGAAGTGCGCGCCGGTCTGCGGGGTGAAGAACATCTTGCCGCCGGTGAAGTTCTGCGCGAACCCGTCACCGACCGGGTACACCCCACCCTGCTTGGGCCCCAGCGGGCCGCCGTCACCGCCGGTGGCCTCCCAGGCCACGGTGATCGCCGCGTCGGCATCGGACTCCGGGGTGGCGTGCGCCGCCGGGGCCGACAACACGGGCAACGGTGCTGTCACCACGGCCGGCGCCACCAGCAGGCCTGTGGCACACGCGAGCAGACCGATCGCCGTCCGAACCCACCTCGTCGTGCGCCGGCCTTTCCGCTCGATCATTCGTCCTCCTGCGGTCGGCGCGAATTCGCGTACATTTCGCGCCTCCGTCTTCCTTCTGTCAGCCGCCGGTCATTACCCAAAAGTCCGCGATCTTGCAGAGAAAATACCTGCCGCTACCCCATTCGCTGAGGTAGGCCCCACCGCGTGGCGGCAATTCACCTCCAGAAACGACCGATACCAGGATCGACATTTCCGCCCGGGCCGCCCGGCGGACCGCGGACTGGTGTTTGCAAGCCGACGGCGAAATACCCCCGCGCCACGGCATATCCGCACTTATGACCGTAGCCGACAGCGAAATTACCGGGCGGTACGAATTGCGCACGGCCAAAGCGAGTACGCAGATTTCGTTGCGCTATGAAGTACTGGCAAAACCCGGCACGGTTGGTCGACACCTATGCGAACCGCGCCGCACCTAGACTCGGGGTATGCGCGCCCGGGCCACTCTGACGCACTGGGGCGCCTTCACCGCCGAGATGTCCGGCGGTGACATCGCGACGGTCACGCCCTACGACGGCGACGCCGACCCCTCACCGCTGCTCGGCAATCTCCCGGGGTCCCTGCGGCACCGTTCCCGGATCGCCTCACCCGTGGTGCGCCGGGGCTGGCTGCGGGACGGTCCCGGGCCGACGTCGAAGCGCGGCAGCGACGAGTTCGTCGCCGTGTCGTGGGACGAGCTGACCGACCTTCTGGCCGGCGAGCTGCGCCGGGTCGTCGACACCCACGGCAACCAGGCGATCTTCGGCGGGTCCTACGGCTGGTCCAGCGCCGGCCGTTTCCACCACGCGCAGAGCCAGGTCCACCGCTTCCTGAACATGCTCGGCGGGTACACGTTCTCGCGGCACTCCTACAGCCTGGGCGCGACGGGCGTCATCATGCCGCGGGTGGTGGGCACGCACGACGATCTGTTCAAGCGGTCCACGTCGTGGCAGGTCATCGTCGACCACACCGACCTGCTGGTGTGTTTCGGGGGCATTCCGCTGAAGAACACCGGCATCAACGACGGCGGCACCACGGATCACCCGGTCCGCGACGCGCTGCGCCGGTTCCGGTCGCGCGGCGGGCGGATCGTGTCGTTCTCCCCGCTGCGCGACGACGTCGACGGTGACTGTGAGTGGTTCGCGCCGGTGCCGGGCACCGACGTGGCGGTCATGCTCGCGCTGGCGTACGTGCTGGCCACCGAGGGCCTGGCCGACCGGGAGTTCCTGGCGCGGTACTGCACCGGCTACGAACGGTTCGAGCGCTACCTGCTCGGCACCGACGACGGGGTGCCGAAGTCGCCGGGGTGGGCGGCGCAGCTCAGCGGACTGCCCGCCGAGGAACTGACGGCGCTGGCGCGCCGGATGGCCGCGCACCGCACGATCGTCACGGTCAGCTGGTCGCTGCAGCGCGTGCGTCACGGTGAGCAGGCCCCGTGGATGGGATTGACGCTGGCCGCGATGCTGGGCCAGATCGGGCTTCCCGGTGGGGGTTTCGGCCACGGCTACGGGTCGATGAACGAGCCGGGGCTGCCGCCGCTGCGGTCGGGTCTGCCGCGGCTGCCGCAGGGCGTCAACCCGGTGCGCAGCTTCATCCCGGTCGCGGCGATCAGCGATCTGCTGCTCAAACCGGGTGAGCCGTTCGACTACAACGGCCAGCGACTGACCTACCCGGACATCAGGCTGGTGTACTGGGCCGGGGGTAACCCGTTTCACCACCACCAGAACATTCCGCGGCTGCGGCGGGCGCTCAGCCGCGTCGACACGGTCGTGGTGCACGAGCCGTACTGGACCGCGATGGCCAAACACGCCGACATCGTGGTGCCCTCGACGACGGCGTTCGAACGCGACGACTACTCGGGGTCACGCAACGACCCGTTGCTGATGGCGATGCCGAAACTGGCCGAACCGTACGCCGATTCGCGCGACGACTACACGACGTTCTCCGCGCTGGCCGACAAGCTGGGGTTCGGTGAGCGGTTCACCGAGGGCCGTACCGCGTGGGAGTGGCTGGCGCACCTGTACGAGAAGTGGGCTGCCGGACTGGATTTCGCGGTTCCGACGTTCGAGGAGTTCTGGGAGCAGGGGTCGCTGCGGCTGCCCACCGAGGAGGGCCTGACGCTGCTGGCGGACTTCCGTGCGGACCCGGTGGGACACCGGCTCGGCACCCCGAGCGGGCGCATCGAGATCTTCTCCGCCGACATCGACGGTTTCGGCTACGACGACTGCGCCGGCCACCCGAGGTGGTTCGAGCCCGACGAATGGCTGGGCTCACCACGCGCCGAGCGCTATCCGCTGCACCTGCTGGCCAATCAGCCCGCGACCCGACTGCACGGCCAGCTCGACGCCGGCGCGGTCAGCCAGGCGTCGAAAGTGCGAGGCCGCGAACCGATTCGGATGCACCCGCAGGACGCCGCGGCGCGCGGTCTGCGCGACGGTGACGTGGTGCGGGTGTTCAACGACCGCGGGGCGTGCCTGGCCGGACTGGTGGTCGACGACCGGTTGCGGCCGCGGGTGGTGCAACTGTCCACCGGCGCCTGGTACGACCCGGCCGATCCCGCGGATCCCGACGCGATGTGCGTGCACGGGAATCCGAACGTGCTCACCGACGACGTCGGAACCTCCAAGTTGGCCCACGGCTGCACCGGCGCGCACGTGCTGGTGCAGGTGGAGAAGTTCAACGGCGAACCGCCGCCGGTGCGGGCCCACGAACCGCCGCCGATCGTGAGGCGCGTTTAGCCGACGCTGGATCGGGGAATCTGGTCGGCCGAAGCCGAACAGGAGGAACCCCCATGGGCAACAGTGGTCCCGAGGAAGCCGTCAAGGGCGCCGTCGAGGGTGTGAAGGGCAAGGCCAAAGAGGTCATCGGCGCTGTCGCGGGCCGCGACGATCTGTACCGCGAGGGCAAGGCCCAGCAGGACAAGGCCGACGCGCAGCGCGACGCCGCCGAGAAGGAGGCCGAAGCCGAGGCCGCCCGTGGCGCGGCCAAGGCCGCCGAGAAGCGCCAGGAAGCCGAGCAGCACTAGCAGCGCTCATACGAAAAGCACGGAAGGTCTGTTCCTTCCGTGCTTTTCGTGTGTCAGTCGAAGGTGGTGTACTCACGCAGGCCGGCCGCCAGACCCGCCGGCACCCGCGCCTTGATCCGGGTGCCGTCGGCGGTGTGCTCGACGGCGTCGACCCGGCCCTCGGCGTGCACCTTGTTGACGAGATCGCCGCGGTGGTACGGAATGGTCACGTCGACCGTGATGTCGGTCGGCGGGATCAGCTCGGCGATCCGCTGCTGCAGCCGGTCCAGCCCCTCCCCGGTGCGCGCGGACACGAACACCGCATCGGGCAGCGCGCTGCGCAGCTGCGCCAGCGTCAGCTCGTCGGCGGCGTCGATCTTGTTGATCACCAACAGTTCCGGCGCCCGCTGCGCGTCGTGTTCGGCGATGACCTCGTTGATCACCTCGCGCACCGCGTTGATCTGCGCCAGCGGGTTGGCATCGGAGCCGTCGACCACGTGCACCAGCAGGTCGGCGTCGACGACTTCCTCCAGCGTGGAGCGGAACGCCTCGACGAGCTGGGTGGGCAGATGGCGCACGAAACCCACCGTGTCGGTGAGCACGAACGGCCGCCCGTCGGCGAACTCGCCTCGGCGTGTGGTGGGTTCGAGGGTGGCGAACAGCGCGTTCTCCACCAGCACCCCGGCGCCGGTGAGCGCGTTGAGCAGGCTCGACTTTCCGGCGTTGGTATAGCCGACGATCGCGATCTGCGCGACGTCGCTGCTGCGCCGGGCACTGCGCTGGGTGTCGCGGATCTTCTTCATCTCCTTGATCTCGCGACGCAGTTTGGCCATCCGCTCGCGGATGCGCCGGCGGTCGGTCTCGATCTTGGTCTCACCGGGACCGCGCAGGCCCACACCGCCACCGGCACCGCCGGCGCGGCCGCCGGCCTGCCGGGACATCGACTCACCCCAGCCGCGCAGCCGCGGCAGCATGTACTCCATCTGGGCCAGCGACACCTGGGCCTTGCCCTCGCGGCTGGTGGCGTGCTGGGCGAAGATGTCGAGGATCAGCGCGGTGCGGTCGATGACCTTGACTTTCACCGCCTTCTCCAGCGCGGTCAGCTGCGCGGGTGAGAGCTCGCCGTCGCAGATCACGGTGTCGGCGCCGGTCGCCACCACCACCTCGCGCAGTTCGGCGGCCTTGCCGGAGCCGATGTAGGTGGCCGGGTCGGGTTTGTCGCGGCGCTGGATCAGGCCGTCGAGCACCTCGGAGCCGGCGGTCTCGGCGAGCGCGGCCAGCTCGGCCAGGCTCGCCTCGGCGTCGGCCACCGTGCCATCGGTCCAAACACCAACGAGCACAACGCGTTCCAGCCGCAGCTGGCGGTACTCGACTTCGGAGACGTCGGTCAGTTCGGTGGACAGCCCGGCCACCCGGCGCAGCGCCGAGCGGTCTTCGAGCGCCAGTTCACCGGTGCTCGGGGTGTCGGGAAGGTCGGGATATGTCATAGGCGAATACAGATTCGCACGCAGGTCACTTCTCATGCACCCCCATTAACGGACGGCGGCGCATTATCGTTCCGCCGACTTCCACCAGTCCTGCGACAGCTCACCGTGGGCCACCAGCACCGACGGCCCGCGCAGGAAGCTGTTGGTGTCGGTGATCGTGACACTGACCTGCCCGCCGGGAATCCGCACGTCCAGGGTGCCCGTCGGCGTTCCCACGTGCCCCAGCGCCGCCACCGCGGCGGCCACCGTGCCGGTGCCGCAGGACCGGGTCTCCCCCACCCCGCGCTCGTGCACCCGCATCGACACCGCCCCGTCGTGCGGAGCGGTCAGCACCTCGACGTTGACCCCCTCCGGGAACTGGGCGGGGTCGAACGACACCGGCGCGCCGACGTCGAGCGCGCCGAGCTCCTCGACGGTCAGCTCGGGATCGACGCACGCCAGGTGCGGGTTGCCGACGTCGATGGCCAGGCCCGTGAAGGGGCGTCCGCCGACGACCGCCTCACCGGTGCCGAGCCGGTTGACCTTACCCATCTCGACGGTGACCACCGCGTTGGTGGCGTCCCAGTCGTGCAGCACGACCGGCCGCGGCCCGGCCAGCGACCCGACGACGAACTCGTCGCGGCTCTCCAGCCCGCTGGCCCGCAGGTAGTGGGCGAACACCCGCACCCCGTTGCCGCACATCTGCGCGATCGACCCGTCGGCGTTGCGGTAGTCCATGTACCAGTCGGTGGCGGCCACCCCTTCGGGCAGCGTCTCGAACAGTCCGCCCGCCCGCGCCGCGCCCGCGGTGGTCACCCGGAGCACACCGTCGGCGCCCAGGCCGCGGCGCCGGTCGCACAGCGCCGACACCGCCGCCGGCGACAGATCCAGCTCGAACTCGGTGTCGGGCAGCACGACGAAGTCGTTCTGCGTGCCGTGCCCCTTGGCGAACCTCACCCGTTCAGGGTACGTCGCGCCATACCCGCAGCGTCCCCTCGACGAGTGCGGCATCGTCGGCGCCGTCCAGCCAGGTGATGCGGTGGTCGCGGCGGAACCAGGACCGCTGCCTGCGCACGTAGCGGCGGGTGCCGACGAACGTGGGTTCCCGCGCGGCCGAGCCGTCCCCGCCGGCGTCGAGGTCGGCGATCACCTGCGCGTAGCCCAGCGCGCGCGACGCGGTGACCCCGTCGCGCAGCCCGCGTTCCAGCAGTCCGCGCACCTCCTCGACCAGCCCGTCGGCGAACATCTTGTCGGTGCGCTGCGCCAGACGCTCGTCAAGACTCGTTGTCTCCCAGTCGATTCCGACAATCACCGTGTCCCAGCGGGGTGCACCGATCTCGGGGAACGAGGCGGCGAACGGCTGTCCGGTCAGCTCGACGACCTCCAGCGCCCGCACGATCCGGCGGCCGTCGGTGGGCCGGATCGACTCGGCGGCGGCGGGGTCGACGCGCGCTAGCTCGGCGTGCAGCGCGGCCGCGCCGATCTCGGCGAGCCGCTGTTCCCAGCGGGCCCGCACCTGCGGGTCGGTGGCGGGGAAGGTCCAGTTGTCCAGCAGCGACTGGACGTACATCATCGACCCGCCGACGATGACGGGCACGTTGCCGCGCGCGGCGATCGCCTCGACGTCGGCGGCGGCGGCCTGCTGGTAGCGACGGGCACGTTGCCGCGCGCGGCGATCGCCTCGACGTCGGCGGCGGCGGCCTGCTGGTAGCGGGCCACGCTGGCGGTCTCGGTGACGTCGAGCACGTCGAGCTGGTGGTGCGGGACGCCGCGCCGCTCCTCGACGGTCAGTTTCGCGGTGCCGATGTCCATGCCGCGGTAGAGCTGCATCGCGTCGGCGTTGACGATCTCGACCGAGACCTTCGGTTCCAGCCGCTCGGCCACCGCCAGCGCCAGCGCCGACTTGCCCGTCCCGGTCGGGCCGACGATCGCGATCGGCCGGCTCACGGCGTCCAGATCCCGGCGAAGTACCCCACCCCGTAGGGCGCGCCGCGGTAGAGCTGCTCGGCCGACCGCGGCCCCGGTTCCGCCAGCCCGCCGAGCACCTCGAACGCGGTGCGGGCGGTGATCACCCGCGGCAGCCGGGTCAGCGCGGCGACGTCGCCGCCGGCCAGCGCCTCGTCGAACGCGTGCTGCAGCGGCAGCGAGTCGGGGTCGTAGCCGCCGGGCGCGGGCGGGGTCAGCGTGTTGGCGCCGTCGCCGACGACCAGCACCCCGACCGGTTCGGTGGTCGCGTCGAGTTCGGCGCGCAGTGCCCGACCGCGCGCCACCGCGTCGGGGCTGCCGTCGGCGAAGACCCGCACCTCGGCGGTGGCGCCGGGACGGGCGACGCCGCGCACCCAGCCGGTGATCAGCGCGCACAGCGGCAGCGGCACCGGGTCGTCGTCGACGCCGGGCGCCAGTGTGACCCGCACGTCGACGCCGTAGCCGGCGAACGTGCCCGCCGTGTGCGGACCGATCACGGCCCCGGCGTCTCCGACGCCCGTGCCCGGATTGGCGTCTCCGACGCCCGTGCCCGGATTGGCGTCTGCGACGCCGATGGCGACCCACCGGTCGGGCAGCGCGGACGCCGCCGCCACCACCGCCTCGTGCAGGTCGGCCAGTTCGGCGGCGGCGCCGCCGGCGAGTTGCGGCACCATCACCGGTGCCGACGGGATGATCGCGATGGCGCTCAGCACGGCGTCCACGCTAATGCGCTGCGACGGTGCCGCCGGCGGTGGCCGCCTCGCTGCGGGCCAGCGCCGCCGTCGACACCACCATCACCGCCATCGCGGCCACCAGCGTCGCCCAGCCGGCGTCGCCGGGGCGCAGCGTCTCGCCGAGCACGACCACCCCGAGCACCGAGGCGACCACCGGTTCGGCGACCGTCATCGTCGGCAGCGACGCGGTCAGCGACCCGGCCCGGAACGACGCCTGCTGCAGCACGGTGCCGCCGACCGCGAGGGCGGCCCACACGTACAGCTCAGGGGCGGCCAGCAGCTCCCACAGGCCGTCACCGAGCCGGTCGACGACCCCCTTGGTCAGCACCGCGAACACCCCCCACTGCGCCCCGGAGCCCAGCCCGAGCAGCACCGCGCTGACCGTCCCGGACCAGATGCGCGCCCCCACCAGGCACAACACCAGCGCCGGGACGAGCACCAGCGCCACCACGGTCCACATCTCGGCGCCGCCGCGGGCGTGGCCGGGCGTCGGGTTGCCGACGGTGACGATGACGGCGATGGCGGCGGCCAGCAGCGCCGCCCAGATCCACTGTGCGGCGGTGACCCGCCGGTGGGACAGCCGGGCGTTGATCGGCAGCGCGAACAGCAGCGAGGTGACCAGCAGCGCCTGCACCAGCAGCACCGAGCCCAGGCCCAGCGCGGCGGCCTGCAGCGTGAAGCCCACCGCGGCCACGAGGCTGCCGATCCACCACGCCCGGTCGCGCAGCAGGCGTGCGAACAGCTCCAGGTGGCCGACCGGCTCGGGGCTGACCTCGTGCGCCTGCCGCTCGTGGATCACGTCGCCGATCGCGATGAACAGCGCCGCGCCCAGCGCGCACAGGACCGCCAGATCCGCCCTGGCCATCGGTCTCCTTTCGAGGCATCGGGGAAAGCCGTGCGCACGCGCCCCGGCGACCTGTTTGAATATTGCGGTCAGCGAGCAGGCGCCGCGTTGCGCGGCAGGTGCGCGGTGCGCCGCGCGGAGGGTACGAGGATACGGACATGACCACCAGCGAGCCAGGAGGCCACGCCTCCTCTCCCAAACCCGCTCCCCGGCCCGGACCTGCGCGTCCTGTTCCGCGGCCGGGCCGGCCGGCGCCGATCGTGGCCGCACCCCCGGCCAGTGATCCGCACCGGTTCGGCCGGGTCGACCCCGACGGCACGGTGTGGCTGATCACCAAGTCGGGGGAACGGATCATCGGGTCGTGGCAGGCCGGCGACACCGAGGCGGCGTACGCGCACTTCGGCAGGCGGTTCGACGATCTGCAGACCGAGGTGGTGCTGCTGGAGACCCGGCTGGAGTCCGGGACCGGCGACGCCCGCAAGATCAAGGCCGCCGCGCAGTCGTTGGCCGACACCCTGCCGACCGCCCACGTGCTCGGCGATGTCGACGCGATCGCCGACCGGCTCAACGCGATCATCAACCACGCCGACGAGACCGCGGCGGCCGAGAAGGCCCGCCGCGAGGAGTTCCGGGCCGCGCAGACCGCCCGCAAGGAGGCGCTGGCCGCCGAGGCCGAGGACATCGCCGCCAACTCCACCCAGTGGAAGGCCGCCGGCGACCGGTTGCGCGAGATCCTCGAGGAGTGGCGCACCATCACCGGGCTGGACCGCAAGACCGACGATGCGCTGTGGAAGCGCTACTCGGCGGCCCGCGAGCAGTTCAACCGCCGCCGGGGTTCGCACTTCGCCGAACTGGACCGTGAGCGGGCCGGGGCCCGGCAGGCCAAGGAGGCGCTGTGCGAACGCGCCGAGGCGCTGGCGGACTCCACCGACTGGGGGCCGACCAGCCAGGCGTTCCGCGACCTGCTCGCCGAGTGGAAGGCCGCCGGGCGGGCCGCCAAGGACGTCGACGACGCGCTGTGGCAGCGGTTCAAGGCGGCGCAGGACAAGTTCTTCAGCGCCCGCAACGCGGCCAGCGCCGAGCGCGACGCGGAGTTCCGCGCCAACGCCGAGGCCAAGGAGGCGCTGCTGGCGGAGGCGGAGAAGATCGACACCGCCGACCTGGATGCGGCGCGGGCGGCGCTGCGGACGATCGTCGACAAGTGGGACGCCATCGGCAAGGTGCCGCGCGACCGCGCCGCCGAGCTGGAGCGCCGGCTGCGGGCGGTGGAGAAGAGGATCCGGGAGGCCGCGCCGCGCGGCGTCGACCCGGAGGCCCAGGCCCGCGCCGACCAGTTCCGGGCGCGCGCCGAGCAGTACGAGCGTCAGGCCGAGAAGGCGGCGGCCGCGGGCCGGGAGAAGGAGGCCGCCGAGGCGCGGGCCAACGCCGAGCAGTGGCGGCAGTGGGCCGACGCCGCCGCAGCGGCGCTGACCAAGGGCCAGTAGGCCTGGAAGGCCTACCGAGCGGGGTTGTCCGGGTCGTCGGGGAACTCGTCGAGCAGCTTCCTGGTCTGTTGCTGCGCGATGGCCTGGCGGCGCCGCTCCTCGGCCGCCAACTGCACGCTGGTGCGCGACCACACCGCGCGCGCCCAGTGGAAGGTGACGACGGCGACGGCCACCCAGGCCAGGATCAGGCCGATGTGCGGGCCCGGGTACTGCTCGGGGGCGGTCTGGCGGGACCAGACGCCCAGCATGCCGAGGAACGCCGCGACGGTCGAACCGGCCAGCGCCACCCAGGCCACCGCCCACCGGCGGGTCAGCAGCGCCAGCATCGAGAAGCCGATCCCGAACACCAGTGCCAGCCAGGCGAACACGCGCAGCGGCAGGGTGACGCCCTCGCGGATCGCGGCCTCGCTGTAGATGATCACGTCCAGGCCGCGGGCGGATCCGGTGAACGGCAGCACGAACGCCACCAGCAGTGCGAAGACGCCGATCGCGATCACCAGAGCCCTTGCGCCGGGATCGATCTCGCCTGCGACGCGGCGTTCGGCGACCTCGAGGTCGTCCTTGTACTCGTCGAAGTACTCGTCGAAGCCCTCGGTCATCGGCTGCATCCCGTCATGGTCGGGGCCGGCGGGGGCGCGCCGATGCGCGGCATGCCCAGCCCCACACCCGTGCGGGGGCGCAGGCCGGCGGCGTGAGCGTCACCGGCGCGGGTGCGCCGGTGGGTGTGCAGGGGGCCGTCGGCGATGAGGTGGTGCGGGGCGGCGGCGGTGACGGTCGTGGTGACGACGTCGCCGGGCCGGATGTCGGCGCCGCCCGGGTTGAAGTGCACCAGCCGGCCGTCGCGGGCGCGGCCCGACATGCGTGCGGTGGCCGCGTCCTTGCGCCCCTCCCCCGTGGCGACCAGCACCTCGACGGTGCGGCCGACCTGAGCCTGGTTCTCCTCCAGCGAGATCCGCTCCTGCAGCGCGAGCAGCCGCTGATAGCGTTCGGTCACAACGTCTTTGGCGATCTGATCGGGCAGCTCGGCGGCCGGTGTTCCGGGCCGCTTGGAGTACTGGAACGTGAAGGCGCTGGCGAACCGGGCGGCCTCGACCACGTCGAGGGTGGCCTGGAAGTCCTCCTCGGTCTCCCCCGGGAAACCGACGATCAGGTCGGTGGTGATGGCGGCGTGCGGGATGGCCGCGCGCACCCGCTCGAGGATGCCGAGGAACTTCTCGGCGCGGTAGGAGCGGCGCATCGCGCGCAGGATCCGGTCGGAGCCGGACTGCAGCGGCATGTGCAGCGTGGGGCACACGTTCGGCGTCTCGGCCATGGCCGCGATCACATCGTCGGTGAACTCGGCGGGGTGCGGCGAGGTGAACCGCACCCGCTCCAGGCCGTCGATGGTGCCGCAGGCGCGCAGCAGCTCGGCGAACGCACCGCGGTTGCGCGGCTGGTCGGGATCGGCGAACGAGACCCCGTAGGCGTTGACGTTCTGGCCCAGCAGCGTGACCTCTAGCACACCCTGGTCGACCAGCGACTGCACCTCGGCGAGCACGTCACCGGGCCGGCGGTCGACCTCCTTGCCGCGCAGCGACGGCACGATGCAGAACGTGCAGGTGTTGTTGCAGCCCACCGAGATCGACACCCAGCCGGCGTAGGCGGACTCGCGCGCGGCGGGCAGCGCCGACGGGAACTCCTGTAGCGCCTCGAGGATCTCGACCTGGGCCTCGCGGTTGTGCCGGGCGCGTTCCAGCAGCACCGGCAGTGACCCGATGTTGTGGGTGCCGAACACCACATCGACGTAGGGGGCGCGGCGCAGCACCGTGTCGCGGTCCTTCTGCGCCAGGCAGCCGCCGACGGCGATCTGCATGTTCGGATTCGCCTGCTTGCGCGGCGCCAGGTGGCTGAGGTTGCCGTAGAGCTTGTTGTCGGCGTTCTCCCGCACCGCGCAGGTGTTGAACACGACGATGTCGGCGTCCTCGTCGTCGGCCGCGCGCCGGTACCCGGCGGCTTCCAGCAACCCTGAGAGCCGTTCGGAGTCGTGCACGTTCATCTGGCAGCCGTACGTGCGGACCTGGTAGGTGCGCGGTTCTGCCGGGGCGGCCGATGACACAGGGCCCGTGGGCTGCGCCTGCGTCACGGTCGAAGTCATTTGCCCATAGTATCGGGGCTCCCGGCAGCACCAAATCTGCCGGAAAGGCCCTCCGGGCGCCCGGCGCGGCGGCTCAGAAGTATCCGCTGCCGGGCAGCCGGGTGCCGCGGGCGAAGTACGCGCCGACCGCCTGCGCCTTGTAGGACGACGGGTTGTGCGACGCCAGGGTGCGGATGTTCCGCCAGTGCCGGTCCAGCAGGTAGACCTCCCGCACGATCGACGCGCCGCCCACGTCGAAGATCTGCGACGCCGCCTTGATGCCGAGCGCGTCGACGACGATCTTGGCCTGCGCGGCCTGCAGCGACGCCTCGTGCGCCAGCGCCAGGTCCGGGTCGGTGTTGTCGATGTCGGCCTGATACGCCCGGCCCAGCGTCTCGGCGGCGGCCAGCACGGTGGCCTCGCCCGCGTAGGCCGCGGCGGCGATCTCGCCGATCTCGCGCTGCAGCAGCGGATCATCGGCGGGCACCGGGTGCGGCGCCCAGGCGAAGCTGCGGGCCCTCGAGCGCACGTGGGCGACGGCGTCGCGGCGCAGCGCGTGGATCACGCCGACCTCCAGCGCGGTGACGTAGAGCTGGAAGAACGCCCCGGAGTGATAGAGCGACTGCTCCTGCTCGTCGGCGCCCGGCGGGGCGAACTGCGTCACCTCGCTCGCGGGCACCGGCACGTTCTCGAAGATCGCGGTGCCGGTGCCGGTCGCGCGCTGCCCCATACCGTCCCAGTCGTCGAGCACCGTCACCCCCGGGTGGTCGGTGGGCACCAGGGCGATCACCGAGGCGCCGGTCGGATCGCTGGCGAGCACCTCGGCGTAATCCGCGTACAGCGTGCCGGTGGTGAAGAACTTCCGGCCGTTGAGCCGATAGTCGTCACCGTCGGGCGTCAGCCTGGTCTGCCAGGTGAAGCCGCCCGCCGGCGTCGAACCGATCTCGGTGGACGCGTTGCCGATCAGCTTGCCCGCCAACGCCAGTTCGATGCCCTTGCGCCGTGCCTCGCCGTCGAGGCGGAGCCGCTCCTCGATGTGGGCGAAGTGCCCGCGCAGGATGTGCGCGACGTTGACGTCGACGGTGGCGATCTGAATGACGGTGGCGAACAACTCCTTCAGCGTCGCGCCGCCGCCGCCCTCCTCGCGCGGTACCCGCAGCGCGAGCAGACCGGACCGTTTGATCAGATCGATCACCGCGAACGGCCGCTCCCCGGTGCGTTCGCGCTCCAGTGAACCCTCACCGATCCTCCCGATCAGATCGGTCAGCCGCTGTGAGCCGTAGGTCAAGGGTTCGGTGACGGTGGTCATGCTGTTGCCTCCTGGGTGATACGGCGGTACCGCGGGGCGCGGCGGGCTTCGGCGAGTCGGCGGCCGCGGCCGAACAGCTTGTGGCGCAACACCCCCTCGGGAACATCCGTCGTGTCACGGGTTTGCTCCTGACAGCGGTTCGTGAACGGGCAGACGATCCCGCGGGTCGCTGAAAGTCGTTTCGGGGGTATCGGTTTCGATCACTCACGCCGACAGCGATGTCCGGCCGACCTACAGTGCCGCACGACGAGTCCGCGGCCCAGAGATGCGATCGCCGCGATTCTTAATAGACAGGTGTCAAGTCCGGGACTTGCGCCCGGATTGCGCAGACCACGCGCGAACTGCGAGTTCGGCCGGTAAGGTTGCGACTCATGGCGTCTTCCGAGTCAGGTGTTGATGACGCATCGCCTGGCACCGTCGGCACACCCATGATCTCCATCAAGGGAGTCAACAAACACTTCGGCGATCTGCACGTACTCAAGGACATCAACCTCGACGTCGACCGCGGTCAGGTCATCGTGGTGCTGGGCCCGTCCGGGTCGGGCAAGTCGACGTTGTGCCGCACGATCAACCGGCTGGAGCCGATCGACTCGGGCACGATCACCATCGACGGTGAGCCGCTACCCGAGGAGGGCCGCAAGCTCGCCCAGCTGCGCTCCGACGTCGGCATGGTGTTCCAGTCGTTCAACCTGTTCGCGCACAAGACGATTCTGGAGAACGTCACCCTGGCACCGATGAAGGTGCGCAAGATCCCCAAGGAGCAGGCGCGCAAGACCGCGATGGAACTCCTGGAGCGGGTCGGGGTGGCCAACCAGGCCGACAAATACCCGGCGCAGCTGTCCGGCGGTCAGCAGCAGCGGGTCGCGATCGCCCGCTCGCTGGCGATGAACCCGAAGGTCATGCTGTTCGACGAGCCGACCAGCGCGCTGGACCCGGAGATGATCAACGAGGTCCTCAACGTGATGACCTCGTTGGCCAAGGAGGGGATGACCATGGTGGTCGTCACCCACGAGATGGGGTTCGCGCGGGGTGCCGCGGACCGGGTGGTGTTCATGGCCGACGGCGCGATCGTCGAGTCCGCGACCCCCACCGAGTTCTTCTCCAACCCGAAGTCCGAGCGCGCCAAGGACTTTCTCGGCAAGATCCTTCACCATTAGTCGAAAGGAACACCGATGCCATCCATCTCGAAGCGTGTCCTGGGAGCGCTTGCGCTCGCCGTCGCGCTCCCGCTGGCGGCGACCGCATGCGGTGGCGGCGGGGACAGTGGCGACACCATCGTCATCGGCACCAAGTTCGACCAGCCGGGGCTGGGTCTGAAGAATCCCGACGGCACGATGAGCGGGTTCGACGTCGACGTGGCCAAGTACGTCGCCAAGGAACTCGGCTACCCCGAGGACAAGATCGAGTGGAAAGAGGCCCCGTCGGGGCAGCGCGAGACGCTGATCCAGAACGATCAGGTGAAGTTCATCGCCGCGACCTACTCGATCACCGACGCCCGTAAGGAGAAGGTGGACTTCGCGGGCCCGTACCTGATCACCGGCCAGAGCCTGCTGGTGCGCGCCGACAACGAGGACATCACCGGCCCGGCGTCGCTGGAGAACAACAAGAAGCTGTGCTCGGTGTCGGGGTCGACGCCGGCCCAGCGGATCAAGGACGAGTACCCGGGTGTGCAGCTGCAGCAGTACGACACCTACTCGGCGTGCATCGAGGCGCTGAAGAACGGCGCGATCGACGCGGTCACCACCGACGAGGTGATCCTGGCCGGTTACGCCGCCCAGCAGCCCGGCCAGTTCAAGATCGTCGGCGACACCTTCTCCGAGGAGAACTACGGGATCGGCCTGAAGAAGGGCGACACCGAGCTGCTGACCAAGATCAACGACGCGCTGGTCAAGATGGAACAGGACGGCTCGTGGAAGAAGGCGTGGGAGGACAACCTGGGTGCCGCGGGTATCCCGGCGCCCGAACCCCCGCAGATCAACCAGAGCTGACGGGCCTCCCCCACCACGGCAGGAGGTGATGTGGAGGTTCTCCCCGGTTACCCGCTCAGCGCGATCCTCGAGGCCTTCTGGACGACGATCCAGCTGACGGTCTACTCAGGTGTGGGAGCGCTGGTGCTCGGCACGGTGCTGGCCGCCATGCGGCTGGCACCGGTGCCGATGCTCAACTGGCTGGGCACCACGTACGTCAACGTGGTCCGCAACACGCCGCTGACGCTGATCATCCTGTTCTGCTCGTTCGGGCTGGCGCAGACGATGGGGATCACGCTGGTCGATCCGAATTCTCCGACGTCGATCGAGGACAGCAACTTCCGACTGGCGGTGCTCGGATTGAGCGTCTACACCGCGGCTTTCGTGTGCGAGACGGTGCGCTCCGGGGTGAACACGGTGCCGCTGGGCCAGGCCGAGGCGGCCCGGTCGCTGGGGCTGACGTTCAGCCAGAATCTGCGACTCATCCTGCTGCCGCAGGCTTTCCGCGCGGTGATCATGCCGCTGGGGTCGGTGCTGATCGCGTTGACGAAGAACACCACCATCGCCGCGGCCATCGGTGTGGCCGAGGCGGCACTGCTGATGAAGGAGATGATCGAGAACACCGCGGCGATCCTGACGGTGGGGTCGATCTTCGCGCTGGGCTTCGTGGTCCTGACGCTGCCGACGGGGTTGTTCTTCAGTTGGCTGGGTAAGAGATTGGCGGTGGCCCGGTAATGAGCAGTTCGGTTCTGTTCGACGCGCCGGGGCCGCGGGCGCGGGCCCGCAACCAGGTGTTCAATGTCGTCACCGCGATCGTCGTGGTGCTGCTGGTCTGGCTGATCTACAGCCGGCTGAACGCCAAAGGCCAACTGACAGCGGAGAAATGGGAGCCGTTCCTGACGGCCAACCTGTGGAAGACCTATGTGCTGCCCGGCGTGCAGGGCACGCTGACCGCCGCCGCGATGTCGATCGTGATGGCGCTGGTGCTGGGGCTCGTGCTGGGTGTGGGCCGGCTCTCGACGCACACCGGGATCCGGTGGTTCTGCGCGGTGCTGGTGGAGTTCTTCCGCGCGGTGCCGGTGCTGATCATGATGCTGTTCGCGTACTCGGTGTACGCGCTGTACGACGTGTTCCCGGCCAAGCATCTGGCGCTGGCCGGTGTGGTGACCGGTCTGACGCTGTACAACGGGGCGGTCATCGCCGAGATCGTGCGCGCCGGGGTGCACGCCCTGCCCCGCGGCCAGTCCGAGGCGGCGGTGGCACTGGGGCTGACGTGGGGGCAGACGATGCGTGCGGTGCTGCTGCCGCAGGCGATCACGTCGATGCTGCCGGTGCTGATCTCCCAGCTGGTGGTGGTGTTGAAGGACTCCGCGATCGGCTACATCATCACGTTCCTGGAGCTGGTGCGCCAGGGCGTGCAGATGGGCGCGGCGTACGGCAATCTGCTGCCCGCGCTGATCGTGGTGGCGGCGCTGATGATCAGCGTGAACTTCGCGCTGTCGTGGGTGGCGACCCGCGTCGAGCGCCGGATGCGCGGTTCGCGGCGCGGACCCGCGCCGCTGGAGTCCGAGGCCGTCGAGCAGGAGGGCGCACCCGGCGCCAAGACCGTCTGATCTTCAGAGCAGGTCGGCGCAGCGCCGCAGCAGGTCGTCGCCGGGCGGCTGGTAGAACGACAGCACCACGTGCTGGCAGCCCAGGTCGCGGTACTGCTCGATCGCGGCGAGCTCAGCGTCGGTCTGGTCGGGGTCCTCGGGGTGCAGGAACAGCTGGACGCCACGGCGGATCGAGGCCGGGTCGCGGCCCAGTTCACCGCAGGCGGCGTCGAGTTCATCGCGCGCCGCCGCCCACGCCTGCGGGTCGCGGCTGGGCATGTTCCACTCGTCGGCGTGCCGGGCGGCCACCCGCAGCATCCTGGGCTGGGCGGCGCCGACGACGATCCTCGGGTACGGCCGCTGCAGGGGTTTGGGTTCGCAGCGGGCACCCTCGAGCGTGTAGAACCGGCCGGCGAAGTCGACGACCTCCTCGGTCCACAGCCGGCGGATCACGGTGAGCGCCTCGTCGACCATCGCGACCCGCCGTCCCGGCGCCGGGAACTCGATGCCGTAGCCGCGGTGCTCCCCTTCGTGCCAGCCCGCGCCGATGCCGAAGTCCAGTCGGCCGCCGCTGATGTGGTCGACGGTGACGGCCATCTTCGCCAGCACGGCCGGGTTCCGGAAGGTGACGCCGCTGACCAGGCAACCCACCCGGGCGCGCCGCACCACCACCGCCATGGCGGCCAGGCTGGTCCAGCTGACCAGGCAACCCACCCGGGCGCGCCGCACCACCACCGCCATGGCGGCCAGGCTGGTCCAGCCCTCGTGGGTGGGCGTCGCCGGGTCGGTCAGGCCGTGGAAGTGGTCGTAGTTCCACACCGCCGGGAAGCCCAGATCGTCGGCGGTGCGCCAGAACCGTTCCAGCACCGGGTAGTCGAAGGTCGGGGCGAGCTTGACCGAGATCTGCACCGGACTACACCCGACGCCGTTCACGTTCGTTGGCCAACGCGACCTTGACGACGTCGAACGCCATCGACTGGCTGTAGCCGCGGCGAGCGAGCATGCCGACCAGCCTGCGGGCCACCTTCGCCTCGTCCTCGTCGGTGAGCTTCTCGCGGCGCAGGCGCAACCGGTCGGCGACCAGCTTCTCGGCCCGCGCGCGTTCGGCGCCGGGCTCGTCGTCGGCGAGCACCGCCTCGATGATGTCGTCGTCGACGCCCTTGGTGCGCAGCTCGGCGATCAGCGCCCGCCGGCCCTTGCCGGCGTTGGCCCGCCGGGACCGCACCCACTGCTCGGCGAAGTCCGCGTCGTCGATCAGCCCGACCCGGGCCAACCGGTCCAGCACCCGTTCACCGACGTCGTCGGGGTAGCCGCGCTTGGCCAGGTGGGTGGCCAGTTCGGCGCGGGTGCGGGCTCGCACGGTGAGCAGGCGCAGACACAGGTTGTGCGCTTGCTCCTCGCGGGAGGCCTCAGAAGTCGACTGGGGCGGGGAGGACGTCTTCATCGGTCACCTGCGCGCCAATGCCGAGCTTCTCTTTGATCTTCTTCTCGATCTCGTTGGCCACGTCGGGGTTCTCGAGCAGGAAGTTGCGGGCGTTCTCCTTGCCCTGGCCGAGCTGCTCACCCTCGTAGGTGAACCAGGAGCCGGACTTGCGGATGAAGCCCTGCTCGACGCCCATGTCGATCAGCGAGCCCTCCCGGCTGATGCCGCGGCCGTAGAGGATGTCGAACTCGGCCTGCTTGAACGGCGGCGACACCTTGTTCTTGACGATCTTGACCCGGGTGCGGTTGCCGACCGCCTCGGTGCCGTCCTTGAGCGTCTCGATGCGGCGCACGTCCATGCGCACCGAGGCGTAGAACTTCAGCGCCTTACCGCCCGTGGTGGTCTCGGGCGAGCCGAACATCACGCCGATCTTCTCGCGCAGCTGGTTGATGAAGATCGCGGTGGTGCCCGAGTTGTTCAGCGCGCCGGTCATCTTGCGCAGCGCCTGGCTCATCAGGCGGGCCTGCAGGCCGACGTGGCTGTCGCCCATCTCGCCCTCGATCTCGGCGCGCGGCACCAGCGCGGCCACCGAGTCGATGACGATGATGTCGATGGCGCCCGAGCGCACCAGCATGTCGGCGATCTCGAGGGCCTGCTCACCGGTGTCGGGCTGGCTGACCAGCAGCGCATCGGTGTCCACACCCAGCTTCTTGGCGTACTCGGGATCCAGGGCGTGCTCGGCGTCGATGAACGCCGCGATCCCGCCGGAGGCCTGTGCGTTGGCCACGGCGTGCAGGGCGACGGTGGTCTTACCCGAGGACTCCGGACCGTAGATCTCGATGATCCGGCCCCGCGGCAGGCCACCGATACCCAGCGCCACGTCCAGCGCGATCGAGCCGGTCGGGATGACCGAGATCGGCTGGCGGACCTCCTCACCCAGCCGCATCACCGAGCCCTTGCCGAAGTTCTTGTCGATCTGTGCGAGCGCCAGCTCGAGGGCCTTCTCGCGATCGGGTGCCTGCGCCATGATGGTCTCCGTCCTTCGGATGTCTAGCAGTTCGGTGATCGGGTTCGATCAGTTGCCGTGACACTAGAGGCAGCCACCGACAAGTCGGCCTGACCAGCATCTAGCCGTCGCACAACCATCACAGTAACGAACGTGTGTTCGATGGCAAGGAGGCGCGCCGATCAGGCCGGGCTCACCACTGATCGCGCGGGACGTCGAAGTCCGCGCACAGCGCCCGCCACACCTCCCGCGGGTCCACCCCGTCCTCGATGGCCTGCTCGGCGGTCCGGCCGCCCAGCGCGGTGAGCACGTGATCCACGAGCAGCGACGCCCCGCGCACCGGACCGAACTGCCCGTCCACGAGTTCGCGAAACTCCGTCAAACGCACGCGCCCAACCTACGCGGTCCGCGCCAGTGCTTCATGGCACACCTGCACCGGATCGGCCACCTCGGCGATCGACGCCCCGGCCCGCCGGGCCGCCTCCCGGTACCCGGGCCCGGCCAGCACCTCGCGCACCGCGCCGGCCAGCGCCTCTCCGGTCAGCGGCCGCACCAGCTGTGCACTGCCTTGCCGCACAACACGATTGGCGAGCTCCCACTGGTCTCCCCCGCCGGGCACCACCACCATCGGCACCCCGGCCAGCAGCGTCTTGGACACCATGCCGTGCCCGCCGCCGCAGATGACCAGGTCGGCGTGCGCGAGCAGCGCGTCCTGACGGCCCAGCCCGACGACGGCCCACGGCGGCACCGCGACGTCGGCCCCGCCGAGCCGCGACACCGCCACCCGCGCGCCCGCCGGCAGTACCTCCCCGGGCGTCAACACCTCCAGCGCCAGCTCGGCCAGCCCCTGGGTGCCGGTGGTGGCCGTCGACGGCGCCACCACCACCAGCGGCCCATCCCCGTCCGGCACCGGCAGCGTCGCCGTCGTCGGCTCGAAGTGCAGCGGGCCGACCACCACCGCCTCATTCGGCCAGTCCGGCCGTGGCACCTCCAGCGCGGGCAGCGTCGCGATCAACCGTCGCAGCGGGCCGGGATCGGCTGCGGGCAGCCCGATTTCGACGCGCGCCTCGCCGCGCTGCCGGATACCGTCGCGCCAGGACCGCGCCGACAGGGCGCGCAGCACCGCGTCGCGCAGCCGGCCCCGCAGCCCCACCCCCGGCGCCAGACCGCTGCCGATCGGCGGCAGCCCCTTCGACGGCAGGTACAGCGGATGAGGGTTGAGCTCCACCCACGGCACGTCCAGCAGCTCGGCGGCGAAGTTGCCCGCGGTGGTGATCACGTCGGACACGATCAGGTCGGGCGCCAGCTCACGCAGCTGCGGCACGTTGAGCACCGCCATCCGGGCGCCGCGCCGGTGGATCTTGGCGCCGGCGTCGGAATCGTCATCGTCGTCGGTGGGGTCCAGGCCGAGAAGTTCGAGAGCGCCCACCCCGGCGGCGCGGGCGGTGTCGAGCCATTCAGCGCCGGTGAGCAGGGTCGGGCTGTCCCCGTTGGCCAGGAAGCGAAGGCACAGGGCAAGGGCCGGAAAGGCGTGTCCGGGATCAGGTCCGGCGACGATCGCGACGCGCATTTCCCCTACCCTGCCACAGCACCGCACCACTAGGCTTGCCCCATGACCGACCAGGCTTCCGAAGTCCAGACCGATCTCGACAACGTCCGGACCGTCGAGACGTTCCTCTACGCACTTCAGGACGAGGACTACGACACCGCCGACGTGTTGCTGTCCGACAACGCCGAGTGGCAGAACGTCGGTTTCCCGACGATCCGCGGTCGGCACCGCATCATCGGCACGATGCGGCGCGGGCAGGGCCGTGTCGGGTTCGAGGTGAAGGTCCACCGCATCGCAGGCGAGGGCAACGCGGTGCTGACCGAGCGCACCGACGCGCTGGTGTTCGGCCCGGTACGGCTGCAGTTCTGGGTGTGCGGGGTGTTCGAACTGCACGGCGGCCGAATCACGCTGTGGCGCGACTACTTCGACATGTTCGACTTCCTCAAGGCCACGGTGCGCGGACTGGCCGCGACGGTGTTCCCGTCGCTGCGCCCGACCATGTAGCTCAGGCGCCGCGTACGTGGCCGAGTTCGTCGAACGCCTGCGCCCAGCCGAGCAGGCGGTCGGTGGCGGTGGTCAGCTCGTCGCGGTAACGCTGTTGCCACAGCGGTGATGTCGACGTCTGCCCGGTGTTGGCAGCCGACACCAATTGCGCTGCCGCGGTGACCATTTCGTGGTACTGGCGGGCGCCGTGGTCGAGCTGGGCCCGATAGGCCTGAATCGTCGGCAGCAGGTGCGCGCGGGACTGCGGGGCGGCGCTGACCGCACGCTCCATCGACACCACCTCGCGGGCCGTGGCGGCCATGGTGGCGGCGGTGTGATCGGCGGCGGCGCGCAGCTCCCGCAACTCGTCGGCGGGCAGCATCCGCCCGCGCTCCATCACGCCCAGCAGCGAGGTCAGGCCGCGCTCCGATGCCGCCAGCGCCGCCATCGGCGGTCGCGCGGCCGACCCGCGCGGCGGGAGCCGGCGGGCCGAGGCGCGCGGCGGCGGCAGCGGTTCGCCCTTGAGCCAGCGCCAGCGCAGGAACGACAGCGTCGCGAAGAACGCGGCACCGGCGGCGATCGGCGCCGGGATGAACAGTGCCCACCACGGTGTGCTCCACGCCGCCAGCAGTGCCGTCACGCCGATCCAGAACAGGCACGACACCGAGAAGAACGCCGTCAGCCGAGCCGCCCACCGGCGTTTGCGCAGGAGTTTGGCCCGCGGATCCGCCGCCGCGCTGAGCCTGGCGGCCAGCAGCTCGGTCCATTCAGCGGCGGTGTCGACCGCGCGCTGCGTCATGGATCGCCACGCCTCGGGGCGACCGGATCGCGAACTCATGTCATTCCTCGGAAGTTATTGGGATAACGGGTTTTCCGGCGTCGCCTCGGTGGGGTTGGCGGCCGGGGTGGCGGGCTGGGACGCGGTGGCGCCGCCTGCGGGCAGCTGCTCGCCGCGCATCGACGCGCGGATCTGTTCGAGCCGCGAGTGCCCGGCCATCTGGATGCTGGCCTGCTGGACCTCCATCATCCGGCCCTGCACCGAGTTCTGCGCCAGCTCGGCCTCGCCCATCGCGTTGGCGTAGCGGCGCTCGATCTTCTCGCGGACCTCGTCGAGGCTCGGCGTGGTGCCCGGGGCGGTGAGCTCGCTCATCGACCGCAGTGAGGCGCTGACCTGCTCCTGCATCTTGGCCTGCTCGAGCTGGGACAGCAGCTTGGTGCGCTCGGCGATCTTCTGCTGCAGCATCATCGCGTTCTGCTCGACGGCCTTCTTGGCCTGTGCGGCGGCCTGCAACGCCTGGTCGTGCAGGGCCTTGAGGTCCTCGACGCTCTGCTCGGCGGTCACCAGCTGCGCGGCGAACGCCTCGGCGGCGTTGGTGTACTCGGTGGCCTTGGCGGCGTCGCCGGCGGCGGTGGCCTGGTCGGCGAGGGTGAGCGCCTGGCGGACGTTGGCCTGCAGCTTCTCGATGTCGGCGAGCTGACGGTTCAGCCGCATCTCGAGCTGCCGCTGGTTGCCGATCACCTGCGCGGCCTGCTGGGTCAGGGCCTGGTGCTGGCGCTGGGCTTCCTCGATCGCCTGCTGGATCTGCACCTTCGGATCGGCGTACTCGTCGACCTTGGAGCTGAACAGCGCCATGAGGTACTTCCACGCCTTGACGAACGGATTGGCCATGGGTTCATTCCGCCTTCGTGTCTTTAGGGTTGTTCCGGACTCCCCGGTACCCGGCTTACCGTGCTGCCCAATCTATCGGGTCGGGGTGCCTCACCACACCCGCACGACACACCGGAAACCGACGTCAGGCGACCGCCATGGACACGACCTGCGGGATGACCACCTTGGTGGCCTCGTCGATGTTGGCGGCGCTGGCCGAGGCACCGGCGGTATCGAATGCGGCGCTCGCGGCGCTCTCCTCGCGCTGAAGTTCCTCACCGGCGTCGGTGAGCACCCGCGACAGCGGGATGTCGAGCGCGCCGCAGATCGCGTTGAGCAGCTCGCTGGAGGCCTCCTTGCGACCCCGTTCGACCTCCGAGAGGTAGCCGAGGCTCACGCGCGCGGTGTCGGACACCTCACGCAGGGTGCGCCCCTGTTCGACGCGGGCCCGACGCAGCACGTCGCCGATCACCTCGCGAAGCAATGCCGTCATCGTGCTCTCCCTTCCCGGGGTCAACTGGGGGCTTAATAGCGCAACCTAATAGCGCAACGACGCACACGGTCCGGATGGTTCCCGGGTTCACCGGGTTAGTGCTGTGCGATCGCGGCGCGCAGCCCGACCAGCGCCTCCCGCACCGCCGCCAGCCGGATCTGCCAGCGCGAACCGGTCAGCGCGAGCTCGACGACGGAGGTCTGCAGCGGCCCTGCGATGCCGAGGAACACGGTGCCGACGGGGTGCCCGCCGTGCGGTTCGGGTCCGGCCACCCCGGTCAGTCCGACGCCCCAGGTCGCGCCGCAGCGCTGCTGGGCGCCGACGGCCAGCGCCCGCGCCGTCGGTTCGGCCACCGGGCCGACCTCGGCGAGCACCTCGCGCGGCACCCCGGCCAGCGCCACCTTGGTGTCCACGGTGTAGGTGACCAGGCCGCCGAGCAGCACGGCGCTGGCACCGGGCACCCCAGCCAGGGTGGCCGCCAGCAGGCCCGCGGTCAGCGATTCCGCGGTGGCCACGGTCTGGCCGCGCACGGTCAGGTCGGCGACCACCGCACGGGCGTCGTCGTTGACGAGCGGGTCGTCAGTCGGCGACCCGGGCACGGGAGTCCCTGATCGCGGAAACGACGTAGTCGATGCCGGTCAGCACGGTGAGCACGACGGCGGCCCACATGATCACCCAGGCGCCGGTGAGCCAGGCACCCGAGAGCGGCAGCACGAACAGCCCGATCGCCACCGCCTGCACCAGGGTCTTGAGCTTGCCGCCGCGGCTGGCGGGAATGACGCCGTGCCGCAGCACCATGAACCGCAGCACCGTGATGCCGAGCTCGCGGGCCAGGATCACCAGCGTGATCCACCAGGGCAGGTCGCCGAGCATCGACAGCCCGATGAGCGCGGCCCCGATCAGCGCCTTGTCGGCGATCGGATCGGCCAGCGTCCCGAACTCGGTGACCATGCCGTAGCTGCGCGCCAGGGCCCCGTCGAACCGGTCGGTGATGACCGCCACAGCGAACACCACGAATGCGGCTATCCGCCAGAACGTTTCATGGCCGTCACCGAGGAACAGGAAAACCAGGAAAACCGGAACCAACACCAGCCGCACGCCGGTCAGGACATTGGCGATGTTCGCCACCGGGACGCGCGGAGCCAGCGGATCTGTCTGAGGTTGGCCCGACACCGCCACAGAATATCGGTTGAGCGAACCGATACTCTCCACCTGTGAGCGCAGAACCCGGCCAAGTCGTCGTGCGGCGTGCGCGCACCTCGGATGTTCCGGCGATCAAAGCCCTGGTGGACATCTATGCGGGCCGGATCCTGCTGGAGAAGAATCTGGTCACCCTGTACGAGTCCGTGCAGGAGTTCTGGGTCGCCGAACGCGACGACGAGATCATCGGCTGCGGCGCGCTGCACGTGCTGTGGGCCGACCTCGGCGAGGTGCGCACCGTCGCCGTGCATCCCAAGGTCAAGGGCCAGGGCGTGGGGCATCTGATCGTGGACCGACTGCTCGACGTGGCGCGGGAGCTGCGGCTGGAACGGATCTTCGTGCTGACCTTCGAGGTGGCGTTCTTCTCCAAGCACGGATTCAAGGAGATCGAGGGCACCCCGGTGACCGCGGAGGTCTACGAGGAGATGTGCCGCTCCTACGACGAGGGTGTCGCCGAGTTCCTCGACCTGTCCTACGTCAAGCCGAACACCCTCGGCAACACCCGAATGCTGCTCACCCTCTAGCGGTTTCGCTAGTCGTCGGTGCCGTCGCCGTCGCCGCCGGAGGCGTCGGAGCCGCCGCGGATCAGCGCGAGCGTGCCCGCCAGGTCCTCGGGCTTGACCAGCACCTCGCGCGCCTTGGAGCCCTCGGACGGGCCGACGATGCCGCGGGTCTCCATCAGGTCCATCAGCCGGCCGGCCTTGGCGAACCCGACCCGCAGCTTGCGCTGCAGCATCGACGTCGAACCGAACTGGCTGGACACCACCAGCTCCACGGCCTGCAGGAACAGGTCCATGTCGTCGCCGATGTCGGGGTCGACGTCCTTGCGTTCGCCGGCCTTGGCCGCGGTGACGCCCTCGACGAACTCCGGTTCGGCCTGGGCCTTGGTGGCCTCGACGACGGCGCCGATCTCCTCGTCGGTGATGAACGCGCCCTGCAGGCGGATCGGCTTGTTCGCACCCATGGGCAGGAACAGGCCGTCGCCCATGCCGATCAGCTTCTCCGCACCCGGCTGGTCGAGGATGACGCGGCTGTCGGTCAGCGACGAGGTGGCGAACGCCAACCGTGACGGCACGTTGGTCTTGATCAGGCCGGTGACCACGTCGACCGACGGCCGCTGGGTGGCCAGCACCAGGTGGATACCGGCGGCGCGGGCCTTCTGGGTGATGCGCACGATCGCGTCCTCGACGTCGCGCGGCGCGGTCATCATCAGGTCGGCCAGCTCGTCGACGATCGCGACGATGTACGGGTACGGCTTGTACTCGCGCTGGCTGCCCAGCGGCGCGGTGATCTCCCCGGAGCGCACCTTCTTATTGAAGTCGTCGATGTGGCGCACCTTGGACGCCTGCATGTCCTGGTAGCGCTGCTCCATCTCCTCCACCAGCCAGGCCAGGGCGGCGGCGGCCTTCTTCGGCTGGGTGATGATCGGCGTGATCAGGTGCGGAATGCCTTCGTAGGGCGTCAGTTCCACCATCTTCGGGTCGATCAGGATCATCCTGACCTCCTCCGGGGTGGCCCGCAGCAGCAGCGAGACCAGCATCGAGTTCACGAAGCTCGACTTGCCCGAACCCGTCGAACCGGCGACCAGCAGGTGCGGCATCTTGGCCAGGTTCGCCGAGATGTACTCGCCCTCAATGTCTTTGCCGAGACCGATGACCAGCGGGTGGTTGTCGGAGCGGGTGGCGTCGTCGGTGAGCACGTCGGCCAGCCGGACCACCTCGCGGTCGACGTTTGGCACCTCGATACCGACCGCGGACTTACCGGGGATCGGCGCCAGCAGGCGCACGCTCTCGGTGGCCACCGCGTAGGCGATATTGCGTTGCAGCGCGGTGATTTTCTCGACCTTGACACCCGGGCCGAGCTCGACCTCGTAGCGGGTCACTGTCGGGCCGCGGGTGCAGCCGGTGACCGCGGCGTCGACCTTGAACTGTTGCAGCACCGAGGTGATCGCCTCGATCATGCGGTCGTTGCTCGCGCTGTGCCGCTTCGGCGGGTCGCCGGGGATCAGCAGGTCCAGCGACGGCAGCGCGTACGGGCCCTCCACCACGCGGCCGATCGACAGGTTCTGCTGCGGCTTGGACTGCTTCTTCTTGCGCGGCTTGGGTTCCGGGACGGTCGGCGTGTTGTCCTCGAGCGGGTAGTTCTCCATCGGCGTGCCGCCGCTGAAGCGCGACGCCGGCGGTGCGGCGGCGTCGACGCCGGGCCACGGCTTGGCCTCCGACGGATCCTCGGCCGGCGGCGGGGTGTCGAAGTAGCCGTCGGAGAAGTCGTCGGGACGGTCCATCTCGACGGTGTCGCCGTCGTAGTACTCGTCGTCGCCGTATTCGTCGTACTCGTCGTCGCCGTATTCGTCGTCTTCGTAGTCGTCGTAGCCGCGGGTGGAGAACATCGCGCGCAGCGTCGAGGGCACCTCGCGGATCGTCGTACCGGTGACCAGCAGCACCCCGAACAGCACGCCCATGAACAGCAGCGGCGCGGCGATCCACGGTGTCAGGCCGTCGGCGAGCGGACCGCCGATCGCGAAGCCGACGAACCCGGCGGCGTGCTGGCGTTCGGTCGGATCGGCGGGCGAGCCGGCCCACAGATGCCACAGCCCGAGCACGGGCAGCGCGATCATGGCGGTGCCGAGGATCAGCCGCGGCCGGGAGTCGGGGTCGGGTTCGGTGCGCATCAGCGTGACGCCGATGCCGGCGAGCGCGATCGGGACCAGCACGACGGCGCCGCCGATGACCATCCGCACGACGGTGTCGATCCAGGCGCCGACGGGTCGCGCGGCGTCGAACCACGAGGCCGCCGCGACGACGACGGCCAGCCCGATGAGCGCCAGCGCGATGCCGTCGCGGCGGTGGCCGGGTTCCAGATCGCGGGCGCGGCCGACCGAGCGGGCGGTCGTGCCGGCGCCCTTGGCCAGCATCAGCCAGCCGGCCCGCAGTCCGCGCCCGACCGAGACCCCCGCCGAGGAGATCGGCGACGCGTTTCGGCGCGGGGCCGGTTTACGACGGGGCGCCGTCCGGCTGCCCGAGCGCGCACCAGCCTTTGACCTGCTCGAACGGTTCCCGGAGCGGGCGGCGGTCTTACTAGGCATGCCCGCAAGCCTAGTCCCTCCAGCCCCAGATTCACCATCAGCCACACGGGTCACAGATCCGTATCAATCGAGGCCGTTTCGCGACATGCGGTGCGCCGACGACCGACGTCAAACCCTCCCCCGGGCCGCCGACCACCACCGGGATCCTGTGCGTCACGCGGTGATCGCACTGGTCGCGACGTGGAGCCAGAACCTGGCCTACCGCGGCCACGGCGCCGACCTGATGCGGGTGTTCAAGGAGGACACCAAGGTCACCGCGGCGTCACGGTCCCGCCGTTCCCGCTGGCGTTCACGGTGCGGGTCGACGTGATCTAGATCATGGGTAGGCTGTGCACTCGTCCAGCAGCCACTCACCGAGGAGCGAGCCGTATGTCCGAAAGCCCCGTCGTCGTTGTCGCCACCATGACCGCCAAGCCCGAGTCGGTGGATCTGGTGCGGGAGGCCTGCACGAAGGCCGTCGCGGCGGTGCACGACGAGCCCGGCTGCCAGCTCTACTCGTTGCACGAGAGCAACGGGACGTTCGTGTTCGTCGAGCAGTGGGCGTCCGCGGACGCGCTGCAGGCGCACAGCACCGCCCCGGCGATCGGTGAGCTGTTCGGCACCATCGGCGAGCACCTCGACGGCGCACCGGACATCAAGATGCTGGCCCCGGTGGTCGCCGGCGATCCGGCCAAGGGCGCGCTGCGGCCCTGATGGGTTCACTCACCGGCAGGGTCGCGTTCATCACCGGCGCGGCACGCGGTCAGGGCCGCGCGGAGGCGGTCCGGCTGGCCGCCGACGGCGCGGACATCATCGCCGTCGACATCTGCGATCAGATCGCGTCGGTCCCCTACCCGCTGGCGTCCGCCGACGATCTGGCCGCCACGGTCAAGCTGGTCGAGGACACCGGCGCGCGAATCGTGGCGCAGCGGGCCGACGTTCGCGACCAGCAGGCGCTGGCGTCGGCGCTGCAGGTGGGCCTGGACGCGTTCGGGCGGTTGGACATCGTGGTGGCCAACGCCGGGATCGCGCCGATGCAGTCCGGGCCCGAGGGGTGGCGTGACGTCATCGACGTCAACCTCACCGGGGTGCACAACACGGTCGAGGTGGCCAAGGGGCCGTTGGTGTCCCAGGGCGAGGGCGGCTCGATGGTGCTGACCAGTTCGGTGGCCGGCCTGGTCGGGATCGGCAGCGACGACCCGGGTGCGATCGGGTACGTGGCGGCCAAACACGGCATCGTCGGGTTGATGCGGATCTACGCAAATCTGCTGGCGCCGCACAGTATCCGGGTGAACTCGATACACCCCGCCGGTGTGGACACCCCGATGATCAACAACGACGCCACCCGCGCCTGGCTGGGCAGCATCGCGGAGAAGACCCCGCAGGACATGGGCAACGCGCTGCCGGTGCAGGTGCTGCAGGCCGAGGACATCGCCAACGCGGTCGCGTGGCTGGTCTCCGACGAGGCGCGCTACATCACCGGCGTGGCGCTGCCGGTGGACGCCGGATCGGTCAACAAGCGCTGAGCCGCCGCCGTTTGTGAATCTGACGACGCCGCGGGCGCGTTGAGCGTCGCTGCTTTCACAAACGAGGCTAGATCTCGATGACCGTCGGCACGATCATCGGCTGGCGGCGGTAGGTCTCCCCCACCCACTTGCCGACGGCGCGGCGGGCCGCTTGCGCGATCCGGGTGACATCGGAAACGCGTTCCTCGGCAAGGGTTTCCAGCGCCTCCTCGACCTTGCGGGCGGCCGACTCCAGCGCCTTGGGATCCTCGGAGAAGCCCCGCGAGTGCAGATGCGGCGGAGCGGCGAGCTTGCCGGTGCCGCGCTCCACGACGATCGTGATGCCGATGAAACCCGACGACAGCGTGAGTCGCTCGCCGACCACCGCGTCGCCGACGTCACCGGTGATCAGCCCGTCGACGAACATCTTGCCGACGGTCACCGCACCGGAGACCGAGGCCCGACCGTTGACCAGGTCCACGCTGACCCCGTTCTCGGCCAGCACGATGTTCTCCTCCGGCACCCCGGTCTTGGCGGCCAGCGCGGCGTTGGCGCGCAGCATCCGCCAGGTGCCGTGCACCGGCATCACGTTGCGCGGCCGCACCCCGTTGTAGAGGAACAGCAGCTCACCGGCGTAGGCGTGACCCGAGACGTGCACGCGCACTTGGGCGTTGGTGACGACGCGGGCGCCGATCTTGGCCAGCGCGTCGAGCACCCCGAAGATCGCCTCCTCGTTGCCCGGGATCTGCGAGGACGACATGATGATCAGGTCGTCCTCGGTGAGCTTGATGCTGCGGTGCTCACCGCGCGACATCCGCGACAGCGCGGCCATCGGCTCGCCCTGGGTGCCGGTGGTCACCAGCACCACCTGCTCGGGCGGCAGCATCTCGGCGGCGGCGATGTCGATGACGTCGTCGTCATTGGCCAGCGTCAGGTAGCCCAGCTCCCTGGCGATGCCCATGTTGCGCACCATCGACCGGCCGACGAACGCCACCTTGCGGCCCAGCGCGACCGCGGCGTCGACGATCTGTTGCACGCGAGCGACATTCGACGCGAAGCAGGCGACGATCACCCGGCCCTTCGCGCCGCGGATCAACCGGTGCATGTTCGGGCCGATCTCGCTCTCGGACGGGCCGACGCCCGGAATCTCCGAGTTGGTCGAGTCGCACAGGAACAGGTCGACGCCGGCGTCGCCGAGTCGCGACATGCCGGGCAGGTCGGTGGGCTTACCGTCGGGCGGTGACTGGTCGAGCTTGATGTCGCCGGTGTGCAGCACGGTGCCTGCGCCGGTGTGGATCGCCACCGCCAGGCACCCCGGGATCGAGTGGTTGACGTTGAAGTACTCGCACTCGAACACCCCGTGCCGCGAGCTCTGTCTCTCGTCGACCTCCACGATCACCGGTTTGATGCGGTGCTCGCGGCACTTCTCGACGATCAGCGCGAGCGTGAACTTCGAGCCGACGATCGGGATGTCGGGGCGCAGCTTGAGCAGGAACGGGATCGCGCCGATGTGGTCCTCGTGGGCGTGGGTGACCACCAGCGCCTCGATGTCGGCCAGCCGGTCCTCGATCACCCGCAGGTCGGGCAGGATCAGGTCGACGCCCGGCTCGTCGTGGGTCGGGAACAACACCCCGCAGTCGATGATCAGCAGCCGGCCGAGATGCTCGAAAACGGTCATGTTGCGACCGATCTCGTTGATCCCGCCGAGGGCCGTCACCCGCAGACCACCGGGGGCCAGCGGCCCCGGCGGTTCGAGTTCTCCGTTCACTAGCGCAGCACCGCGGCCGCCCGCATATCGGCGGCCAGTTGGTCGATCTGTTCCGGAGTCGCCGGCACCTGCGGCAGTCGCGGGTCACCGGCGTCGAAGCCTTGCAGCCGCAGCCCGGCCTTCGACAGCGTCACCCCGCCGAGCCGCGCCTGCGCGGCGGCCAGCGGGCCCAAGGTCACGTTGATCTTGCGGGCGGTCGCGACGTCACCGGACTGGAACGCCGACAACATGTCCCGCAGCTGGCCGGCGGCCAGATGGCCCCACACGCTGATGAACCCGACCGCGCCGACGGCCAGCCACGGCAGGTTCAGCGCGTCGTCGCCGGAGTAGTAGGCCAGCCCCGTCTCGGCGAGGATCTGCCCGCCGCCGTGCAGGTCGCCCTTGGCGTCCTTGACGGCGACGATGTTCGGGTGCTCGGCCAGCGCCCGCAGGGTGTCCCACTCGATCGGCACCACCGACCGCGGCGGGATGTCGTAGAGGATCACCGGCAGGTCGGTGGCGTCGGCGACCGCGGTGAAGTGTGCCCGCAGACCGGCCTGCGGCGGCCGCGAGTAGTACGGCGTGACGACCAGCAGGCCGTGCGCGCCCTCGGCGGCGCACGCCTTGGCCAGGTGCACGCTGTGCGCGGTGTCGTAGGTGCCGGCGCCGGCGATGACGCGGGCACGGTCGCCGACGGCCTCCAGCACGGTGCGCAGCAGCGCGATCTTCTCGTCGTCGGTGGTGGTCGGCGACTCGCCGGTGGTGCCCGACACCACCAGACCGTCACAGCCGGCGTCGACCAGGCGGTTTGCCAATCGGGCCGCGGTCTCCAGATCCAGCGACCCGTCGGGCTTGAACGGAGTCACCATGGCGGTCAGCACGGTGCCCAACCGGGCCGTCACGTCGATTCCGCTGGTACTCACGGGCCACAGATTACTCGCCCGGGGTCACGCCTCTGTCGCCAGAGGGGACGTGGCGACCTCCGTGCCGTCGGCGAGCGTGGTGATCTCGAAGTCGCTGAACACCTGCGGCGCCACATCGACCAGCTGACGCAGGCACTCGAGGGCCAGCCGGCGGATCTCCACGTCGGCGTGTTCGCTGGCCCGCATGGCGATGAAGTGGCGCCACGCCCGGTAGTTGCCGGTGACGACGATGCGGGTCTCGGTGGCGTTGGGCAGCACCGAGCGGGCGGCCTGGCGGGCCTGCTTGCGGCGCAGCACCGCGTTGGGCTGGTCGGCGAACTTCGCCTCCAGCCGGGTCAGCAACTCGGTGTAGGCGGCGCGGCTGGCGTCGGCGTGCCGGGTCAGGATCTCGGTGAGTTCCGGGTCGCCCTCGATGCCCGGCGGCAGCACCACCTCGGCGTCGTGTTCGGGCACGAACCGCTGGGACAGCTGCGAATAGGAGAAGTGTCGGTGCCGGATCAGCTCGTGGGTGCACGAGCGGGAGATGCCGGTGATGTAGAAGGACACCGACGCGTGCTCGAGCACCGAGAAGTGCCCGACGTCGATGATGTGGCGGATGTAGGACGCGTTGGTCGCCGTCCGCGGATTGGGTTTCGACCAGCTCTGATAGCAGGCCCGCCCGGCGAACTCGACCAGCGCGGGACCGCCGTCGGCGTCGGTGCTCCAGGGCACGTCGGGCGGCGGGAGGAACTCGGTCTTGGCGATCAGTTGGACACGCAGCGGGGTGGTCTCGGCCACGGCTCACCCTAACGCGGATGCGCCCCGGCAGAATCACGCCGTTTGGATTCCCGCCGCACCGGGAACAAACCCGTCCTCGATCGGCGTTACCCATGCGCCGATCTACAGAGCTAGAGAGGGAGTGTGATTGATGGCCACCGATTACGACGCCCCGCGTGTGAAGGACGCTGACGACGCCATCGACGAATCGCTCGAGGCGATCGCCGCGCGGCGAGGCGCGGCCGATGTCGCCGTGCTCGACGATGACGAGGAGCCGGTCGACTCGATCATCCTGCCCGACGTGGACCTGTCCGGTGAGGAACTCACCGTCCGGGTGGTCCCGAAGCAGCCCGACGAGTTCACCTGCTCGAGCTGCTTCCTGGTCCAGCACCACAGCCGCCTGGCTCTGCAGTCGGGCGATCGGATGATCTGCGCCGACTGCGCCTGACCCGTACCTGCCGAGTGTGGGGTTGTGCCACGCGTTATCCGCTCACCGCGTGCGCCGGCCCCACACTCGGCGCAACACCGGCGCCAGGTCGCCCCTGCGGCCGACCGTGACATCACCCAGGCCCAGCCAGCCCGCCATCGCCTGCAGCTCCCCTACCAGCGCCTCGGCCACCCGCGTCGGTTCCCGGCCCGGTTCGACGAACGCGCCCACCACGCGCAGCGCGTCGGCGCTGCGGTCGGCCTTCAGGTCCACCCGGGCGACCAGTTCCCCGTCGAGCAGGAACGGCCACACGTAGTAACCCCACCGGCGTTTGGGGGCGGGCGTGTAGATCTCCAGCCGGTACTCGAAGCCGAACAGCCGAGCCACCCGCGGCCGGAAGAAGATCAGCGGGTCGAACGGGCACAGCAGCGCCGTACCGCGGTCGCGCCGCAGAACCGCCTGTCCCGCACGCAGATACGCCGTGCCCTTCCAGCCGTCGACCTGCACCGGTTCCAGCTCGCCGTCGGCGACTAGCTTCGCGATGGCCGGCTTGACCTGCGCCGGTGACAACCGGAAGTAGTCCCGCAGGTCCTGTTCGGTGCCGACGCCCAGCGCCCCTGCCGCCCGCAGCACCAGCTCGCGCACCGCGTCGTCCTCGTCGACCTCGCGGGCCAGCACGTCGGGCGGCAGCACCCGCTCGGCCAGGTCGTAGTGCCGGGCGAACCCGACCCGCGTCGCCGTGGTGAGCACCCCCGACGCGAACAGCGCCTCGGTCACCCACTTGGTGTCGCTGCGGTCCCACCACGGACCCTTGCGGCCGCGCTGCTCGGCGCCCAGGTACTCCTCGATCTGCCCCGCCGTGGCCGGGCCGAGCTCGGTCACCGCGGCGACGACCTCGTCGACCAGCCTGGCGTTGCGTTTGACGATCTCGGTGCCCCAGCGGCCGTGGGTGTACTCGCGCATCCGCCAGCGCAGCAGCGGCCAGTCCTCGACGGCCATCAGCGCCGCCTCGTGCGCCCAGTACTCGACGAGCATCCGCGGTGCCCGCGCCGAGTGGCTCCACGCCGCCCGGTCCAGCAGGTCGCGGTCGTAGGGTCCGAGCCGGCTGAACACCGGCGCGTAGTGCGCGCGCACCGCCACCGACACCGAGTCCAGCTGCAGGACCTGGATGCGGGAGATCAGCCTGCGCAGATGCGCGCGGGTGACCGGGCCCCGCAGCCGCGGCTCGGCGAACCCCTGCGCCGCGACGGCGACGCGGCGGGCCTGGTCGGCGGTGAGTCTGCTCGCCACTCCCCCATCGTGCAGGACCGCACCGACAGCGTCAGCGCCTTAGGTAGCTCAGGAACCGATACCGCAGGCCCGAGGAGCTGGTCAGCCACTCGCCCACCTCGCCGACCCACTCCTCGTCGAGCACCGGCGCCAGCGCGTCGTCGTCCTCGCGGCGCAGGTCGATGTCGACCTCGGTGATCTCACAGCGCGTCGCCAGCGGCAGCGCCGCGGAGTAGATCTGGCCGCCGCCGATCACCCAGACCGGGTCGTCGCCCAGCGCCTCGTCCAGCGGCGTCGTCGTCCTCGCGGCGCAGGTCGATGTCGACCTCGGTGATCTCACAGCGCGTCGCCAGCGGCAGCGCCGCAGAGTAGATCTGGCCGCCGCCGATCACCCAGACCGGGTCGTCGCCCAGCGCCTCGTCCAGCGGGCCCACCACCTCGGCGCCGTCGGCGACATAGCCGGGGGTGCGGGTCACCACGATGTTGCGCCGGCCCGGCAGCGGGCGCACCTTCGCGGGCAGCGACTCCCAGGTCAGCCGGCCCATCACCACCGTGTGGCCCATCGTCAGCTCTTTGAACCGGGCCTGGTCCTCGGGCAGCCGCCACGGGATGCCGCCGTCGCGGCCGATGACCCCGGAGCTGGACTGCGCCCAGATCAGCCCGACGTCGCCCGTCATCGATGTCCATTCCGGCCCTGCAAGCAGGCCGTCATGGCTGGTCGATTCCGGCCCTGCAAGCAGGCCGTCATGGCTGGTCGATTCCGGCCCTGCAAGCAGGCCGTCAT